>Ga0209596_1000397_pt1 | contig 40472 bp, 31 predicted proteins | sample M_130807_MF_Meta_FD_187314 | JGI IMG/M metagenome (GOLD analysis project Ga0209596, IMG submission 187314) | Freshwater microbial communities from Lake Montjoie, Canada to study carbon cycling - M_130807_MF_MetaG (SPAdes) (version 2) | ecosystem: Environmental > Aquatic > Freshwater > Lake...
TTTTCAATTTGATCTTGAACTCTACCTTGATTTGCTTGCAATGTATTTTGTGCAGTTGTAGGATCTTCTAAAGTATAACCAGTCATAGATGCATTAACAGAACCTTTAACAGGTCTGAAATCAGCAGTCTTTTGTCCTAAAGCAGCACCAAAGTTTACAAGATCAGGTAAATACCATCCTGGAGTTCCAGGAGGCATTTTTTCCAAAGGCTTTCCAGGTTCAATATCAGCTGCATCTTTAGATGGTTCTTCTTTTGGTTTTTCAATTATTGTTTCAGGTTTTTTATTACGATCAGGATCAAGTCCAAAAAATTGTCTGTTAGCAGTATTACCATAAGTACCAGTTACTTTTGTAATATTTTGTCCTTTGTATGAATCATATGCATCAAGATTACCTGTATGTCCAACTTTAAAACCAGCATTTCTAAATTGATCTATGTATGCTGGATCATTTGCTACATCGTTTGCTCCCGTATACATTCCTTCAAATAGTTTTATTTGATCAGGATGCATAGGAGTTGTTATACCTGCACGTTTTGCATAGTCATTATATGTATTATTATATAAACCATTTTTACCTCTTTCATCCCAATCTTTTGTTGAAAGTTCATCTTGTGTATACTTACTATTTAAGATAGTATTTTGTCTTTGTCCTTCCAGCAAAGTTTCAACAGCTTTTTCTTTTGTAGTTTTTTTTGCAAGATCAGGATAATTTTGTTGAAACTTTTTCCACATTGCTTCTCCTAAAGCAGGATTGCTAGTTAACAATTTTTTTAGTTCTTCATAATCCTGTGTATAATCTGGCATTGGTGCAGGTTTTGCAGCAGGTGTCGCAGAAGGTGCTACTGTTACAGTTGCAGGTGCTTTAGCAGCAGTCTCTGCCTGTTTGAAAGCATCGGCAGGGTCTTTGTAAAATCCAGCTGGATTTTGTCCAATTAGATCACCTGTTGATTGGTCTGTCATTTTAGAAGAACCATCATCATAAATAATAAGAGTTCCTACTCTACCTGTTTTAGGACTTGTTACTGTAGTTCTTCCTGTTTCTACAGGACCTAAACTTGTACCTGATGTTCCATTGTTTGTAATAATATTTTTAAATTCTGAAGAAGCTGCTGTAGAACTAACTTGTCCAGAATTTACATTAGATTGATAGTGTGGTAAATCACCACCATACATAAACTCAAAACCATAATCAAAAGATGATTGTGCAGGTGCTGTTTGAACTGGCTGAACTTGTTGTACTTGTTTTTGTACTACAGGTCTTTGAGTTACAACTTGTTTTTGAATTACAGGTTCTTTTTTAACAACTGGTTTTTCTTCAAGTGAACTTTGCATATTTTGCAAACCTTGATCATACTTAGCATTTGTTCTATAGTCTTCTTCTTCTGCTTTATTATAAGTTTTAGTTCCTTTTTTTTCTGCAAAAGCCTTTACATATTTTATTTGTTGAGGTGTGTATATGTCATATAAACCTTGTTTTCCAGACTCATATCCTTCTACATATTTTTTAGAACCAACTTCTTCTAATTTTTGCACCATGTCATATAATTTTTCAGCATGTGCTTTTGCTTTAGATTTTGTAGTTATGTCACCAACTGGAATACTTTTATAATACTTATATGCTTGAAGTTGCATATCTTTTAAAGTTTGTGAAAACTCACCTTGTACTTTCTTTTTATAAACCTCTTGATATTTTGTTTTTTTATCCCATGCAATGTCTTCCCCTTTTTTACGCAAGTCTCCAGCCATGTCTTGAAGTCTATCTTGGTTTGTACCATGTATCCATCCTACACTGTATGGAACATCTTCATTTTCTAACATAGAAGCTGCCTTTTCTAACTCTTTTGGATTTTTAGATTTATTAGCTTCTGTATAAGCGTTCCAATAATCAGGAAGTTCTTTCTTTATATCATTATATGGATATTTTTTTGTGTCTTTTGTCGTTTTAGCAACTGGTTTGGTTTCTGCTTTTGGTTTATTTGGTAATGCTTTAGGAACATCTTTTGCTGGTTCATCACTACTAAACATATCAGCAAGTTGATTAAAAGTTCCAATTGCAGGAAACATTGTTTCTGCAAATTTACCTGCAACAGGTGCAATCACTGACTGACCCCATTGAGCTTTACGCATTGAACCACCACAAGCAGCCTCATTCATTGTTGGAGGAACATCTTGAACTTGTGCAGGAACATCAGGAACACCTAAAACTTGTTTAGCAACTTCAGGTCTTCCACCAGGATAACCTTTAACTTCTTCTTGTTTGTCTGCTAATTTAGCAAGTGATTCAGTATTTTTTTGCAACATTAATTGTGCTGTACGTTTAGCAAAAGGATCTGCTTCAGCATCCTTAAGTGTATTTACAAATGTATTAATGTCATATTTTTTTGCAACATCAGAAAAAGAGTAACCTTCTTTTTTAGGTTTCATACCAAAAGCTTCTTGATCTGCTTGTTCTTTCATTTTAAGTTTCTTTGAATAAACAAAAGAACCTTGAGGTATATCAACAGGCATTCCACCTTCTGCGTGAGAAGGACCTTTAAATCTAAACTTTTGTAAATTATCTTTTCCAGCAAGTAAAACTTCTTCATCACCTTCAACTTCAATGGTAGGACGTTTGCCATTTTTCATATCCTCTTCAGTAAGAGAACCCATTGTTTGTTTTACTTTTTCTCTATCTGAAACAGTAGGTACAAATGTACTATTTGTAATAAGACCATAATCTGCTTGAGATCCTGTCTTTGGTTTCTTTGTTAACTTAATCTTAAACATAAACTTGAGGAGTTTAAACTTGTTAAAATGATAAACTTTCTACATTTAGAATTTACACATTTATTTTCATAAATCCTAAATATACAAAGCAAATGTGTTTGTTTTATAAAAATTCTATCTCACCACCATTGGCAAGTATGTGTCTGATCTGTGCTTCTGTCAATTCATATTCACCACCTTCAGCATATTCCTCCATGTCTCCACCGTGAGTATAGTGAGTAAGATATGCACCATAATCATGTATATCACCACCATTTGCCGCTGTATCCATGTAAGTACCTATATCTTGTATTGCACCCATGTTTGGTGTACGTCCTAAAGCATTTTGATCATTTACTGTATGCATACCAAAAGAGTTATATGAATTAGTAGATGCAAGTGAATCTGAGTTTCCTGCATCACGCATGTTTTGATTATAAATGTTTTGTTCTTTTTTTGCACCTATTGTAGAATTTAACATGTCTAATCCATTTAACATGTTCATTGCTACTTGTTTACCTGCAGGATCACCGTTAGTTGTTACGCTATTAGTTTGAGTTTTAGGTTTTTCCTTGACTACACCTTTGGCAGAACCATCTTGTGTTAAGTTTAAAGTTCTATTATCTAAACTTTTATTAAGATAATTCAACATTGGATTTGCTGCTGGTACTACTGGTGCTACAACTGTATTCATTCCTTCAGCCATTGGTCCTGCATTATTGTAAGGTATTCCTGAGAAACCACCACCAACATTACCTGTACCAATATTACTCTGATGTTGTGGTAAATACATGTGATCAAAATCTACTTCTGCACCATACCCAAATTGTTGAGGTGGTTTAGGTTGTGTAACAATAGGTTGTGTAAAAACTGGCATGCCAGGTTGTGGAAAAGGTGCTTGTTTTTGCCATGCAGTTGGATCATTTTGTTGTCCAAAACTTGCTATAGTTGCAGGTTGTCCAGTTGTAGTTTGTACAGTTTGTCTTCTTTTTGATTCTTCAGGTGAAATTGATGTTTGTTGTCCAGCTTTGTCTGTAGCTAACATTGTTCCTTTAGGAGCTGCTGCAGTATTTGTTACTTTATCATCAGAGAAAAGTTTTTTAGCACCTAATCCAAAACCACCAATAACTGAAGCCACACCCATTGCACCTTTTAAAAATCCTTGTGCTCCAGTATTTTTCAATGCCCAGCCCATAGTGTTAGGATTGCCCATAGCATTCATTCCTGCAAGTGTTTGATTAACAGGAGTATCTTCAAGGTTAGATATCAAGTGATGATCTGTTCTAACAGAATCATTAACATCTTTATAAGGATCACTTAATGTAGAACCATCTGCTAGATTAACATTTCCAGTAGTTACATCACTTTGATATTGATGAAGTTGACCACCGTAAGCAGCTTGCCCCATTTGTCCCACTTCTCCATCTGTAGTAGGTTGTTGAGACTGAGTAGCTAATTGTGATGCAGCAGTCATGATTTGTTCTACAACTCCTGCTGCCTGTTCTTGTTTCATACCCATTTTTTGCAATTGTACAAATACATCATGAGCATCAGCTTTACCTGAAGCAATTGCTTGTACAGCTTGTTGCATAAATGCTTGTTGTGATCCACCTCCATGTGCATCACCACCTGCTTGATATTGTCTTCTATCTGAGATGTAATGTTGGTAAGCATCTAAGAATTCTCCAAAGTTTTGTGGATCAAAGTTCATAATCTTTTGTATATAAAGTTAGTAAAGGTACATTATCTAAAAAACTTAAACAAGTCTTCTGTTGAACCACCATTTTTAAATTTTTGCTTATCAAGACTTTCAATTATTTTAGCAGTACCTTTTTGTTTTCCTGAAGTAGTACTTTCTAAAATTTGTTGTAACTTGTTTTTACGTTCTGCATAAGACTCAGGAAGCTTTCCATGTATTTGTGCAAATTTTAATTCTTCATCTGTAAAACCTGAATATTTTTTTAAAATGTTATCTTGTAATGTTTTCATTTTTTCATCATAAACATCCATTAGTTTTTTCTCTAATATACTTTTATGATTTTTACCTAAGTCTGCAGCGTCATACATATAAGGATTTGTTTGACCTTGTACATTGAGATCCCACCAGTCACCTTTGACTTTACCTTTGTTTTGAGAAAAAGGTTCAAAATCAAAAACATTTACTTTTCCATCTGGTCTAACAGACATGTTACCATTACCAAAATAATCAAATGATAAACCTTGATCTCTTAATATTTTTTGTTTTTGAATAAGGTCTTCCATTGTTTGTGGATTGTCTACCCATTTTTCAAATTCTTTTCTTGACATATTTTCAAAACTTTTTCCTTCAAGTTTTGGCATTATTAAACCTCTACTAGTGTCATTAAAATTAAGTTGATTATATGTTTTTGCAAAACCTTGATTGTCTGGTAAATACTTAGTAGCTTCAACAGCATCAAAATCCATGTACTCTGGTAAACCTGATCTTTTTGCTATCATGTCAGGATTTTCAAATTTTATAACATGATCAGGAAATTGTTTTAGTTGAAAGATTCCTTGATTAAAAGCACCGTTATTTCCTGCAAGTTTTTGACCCATTAAGTAACCAGAAAAATTATCAGTGTTAATGTCCTCAACAGAATGTATTCCTTTATAAGGATTATACAATTCTTCATGTCCTCTCCACCAATGTGGTTTTCCACCATACACTGTCATATCTGCAGCAGGAACATTGTTTACAATCATACCTGTTTCTGGATCTATGACTCTATGTGCATAATGTCTACCTTTAATTTGTCGACCTGTAACAGGATTAAGATCTCCTCTTTTAAATGTCGGCAAATCAGTTTGAAAAATTACACCTCCTTCTTCAGGCATGTATCTTAAGTCAGCATAACCTTTTTGAAAAGAAGGAAAACTTGTAGGTCTTGCCATGTTTAAACCTTCGCTTGATATGTTTTCTGGAATTTGAGATCTAAGTACCGCAGATTCTAACATATCATCATAGTTATCTGTACCAGCTACTCTATATGACATTTCTGGATTGTCAAATTTACTTATTGCTTTTGGATTAAGATTGTGAGCTTTAGATAACAACCCTGTTTCTGTTCCTAATGCTTTCTTAATTGCACCAGAATATGGAACTTTTAGACCAGCTGCAGGATTAATAATGTTATTTACAAATTGTCTGTTAGTTGCAGATCCTAAACCTGCTAATGCTCCCATAGCTAAAGGTGCACCAATACTTGTTAAGTAAGGCATATAAGAATCTGTTTCTTTAGCTTTCTTAGGAGCTTCTCCTAATGCTTTTGCCATACTACCAATCCATACTGCAGGATTAAGATAGTCATCAAAAAGATTGTCTTCTTGTGAAACTCTAAACTTTGCATCCAGTGATTCTGCTTCTTTTGCTAAATGGTCTCTATAACTTTCACCTGGTAATCCAGTAAACTGATTGTATTTAGGATTGTCAAAGCGTTTTTCATAATCACTCAAAGATTTAACTCTTTGATCTTTACGAGCATCTGCTTCTTTTTGATTTCTTACTTTTCTTTCATCCCAGGACTCATAGTCTAATTCACCATTGTCCATCATTTGTTGAGCTTCACTCATATTTTTAGGAAGCTTTTGTTTTGGAATTGTTAATGTTTTACCCAACGCATCCCAACCTTTTTGTTGTTCTGGTGATATGTTATTACTGTTTAATGGTTTTGCTTGTTTGTTTAAAACTGCAGAACGTTTTCCAGTAGGATCTTTGATCTCTACAAAGTTACCATGAGTGTCGTCATTTTGAATATGCCATTTACCATTTACATTTTTGTATTGTGAATCAGGTCTTCCAGAAAAGGTATACACCTGATCTCCACCATATTGTGCTTTTGGTAATGATTTTGTTTTTGCAAGTTTACCAAACATCTCATCATAGTCATACATCATTGATCCAGTTGTACCACCTTCTTGAAAAGTATGTCTTACACCAACGCCAAAAGATGGATTAATGCTTTCACTGTTGCGTGATGCACCAACATTAAAATTTATACTTGTGTTATTAGATAAAGGTTTATCATATCCTACTTTTACCTTTTGCATAGCAGGAAATTCATTGCCTTTAAATAAAGGTGTTTGACTTTCTAAACCAAGACTAAAGTTTTTATGATACATATCTGCCCCCATTCCTAAAACAGAAGTATCAGGTTGTGTCTGAAACTGATAAGCATATGGATGTAAACTATTCGATGATTCTTCTTCATCGTGTGGTAAAGGAATTTCTAAAATAGGACCTTTGCCAAAATTGTAATTATTACCTGGTTTCATAACTACTTGACTACCATTTGGTTTAATAGCAAGAATTGATTGTTCCAATGGTGTACCATCGTCTTCCTTCATAGTGATCTTACCAGAAGGTATGATGTTCATAGGATTGTTTCTATCAGGGCTATTTTTCTTATAACCCATCATAGAAACATATTTTAAAAAGTCGTTTTCCATTATCTTGTACTTGCTAAAAGTTTAACATTAACCAGTTTCAGAATCATCTTCTTGTCCCCACTAACTAATTTACGCAAAATTACTCTGTTAGCAAAATGTCTAAACTTTTTGCGTTCTACAGCAGGTTTTGTGTAATCAATTGCACTTGGATTTAAGACTCTTCTAAATCCAGCACAGTCTGTCATCCAAATAGGAATTTTTACTCCTGTAAATTCACCTCTATCTTTTGTAACGTCCCAGAACTGATTGAATCTATACTTTTGTTCTTCTTTAGAATATATGATACCAATACCATTCAAACCTATTTGAGGATAGTTGACAACATGTAATGGTGAGTTTTTACCTTGTGTAATAAGTTTTAGAATACCTGATACTTGCTCTGAGTTAAATACAATTGCTCTATCAAAGTTTTCATCTAACAGGTGATGGAAGTCATCCCCATTGTTATAGTACTTCACAGTATCTAAAAAGTATTCAACGTTTCTTATACTGTTTACAGCATTTGGAGTAACAACAGGAAACTCAACTTCCCAAGGATAATCAGTACCATAATAATTACAGTAACTATTCCAAGTACTATTGTGTCTCCATATACCTCTATTCTTCATTGTGAAGAAATGTTTATAAGAAGGCATTGCTAGTTGTGGTATCCATTCATGAAATGACACAAACATTTTTGTTTTTGGATCATAACTAATAGTCCATGAACAATCTTGCCATGATGCTGTATCAGAAAATGGTACAAATCTTTTTACATGAGTATCAGTTATAAAATAAGGTATGCCTGATATGTCATCAAATAAAAATGCTTCAGGTCTTAAAGGCATGTAATCCTTTTTTGTAAAGTATATAATTTCATATTGGGCATCATATACTGCTTGACATCCAATACCAATAACAGGATTGTCATATAACTCGCAATCAGGAAAAGCTGTAAGAAGTTTTGACGGCAAGTGTTCCATGAACCAATACTTCATTCCATTTCTAGAAATCTCATCTAAACTTCCACCATTAGATTGTAATATTTTACCAGCTTTTTGTGAGATATAAAATAAACCAAATGGAGTATTGACAGCAGATCTTGAGCTTATACATGATCCATATTCTAAAACGTCATCTGCATTAGCAAGACTTTGCATGTTTTGTGCAAATAGACCACCATCTCCAATTGTAACTTTCACACCTCCAGTTGTTTGTAATTGATCTACACCAACAAAGTTAACAGGTTCAGCATCTTCAAAAAGGATTATAGCACCTGTTGCATTCATTGCTTTTATAGAACAAATTTTACCCTTGAAGTCTTTATAGTTTAAAGGTAAAAAGTTTCTCCAGTTATCACGTTTTAAACCTGATTGTTGTTGTAAAGAATAAATAACTCTATCAGGATAATACTCAAAACAAGAAGAATATATCTTTGGATCATAATCTTTTTGTAAAATAGCACCCCAAGTTGTAAAGTTGTTATATAACTTTGATGCACTTAATGATAAGTCATACTTGAAGAATGTTGGTTTTATGATAAGATCTGATCTAAACATTAAGTTTGTATCATTAAAAGAGTTACCATAAGGATCATAAAACTTTTGAGTAGTATCTTCACCATAGTCTCTGTAAGCAAGATTGAATTCTGACTCACAAAAGAAATCTCGTACTCCATTTGCAGATAAATACATGTAAGCCCACTTAACTGCAAGTACACCATGTTTACCGTTTCTATCAAATCTATGAAAATCACTTGGTGAAGTAAGCTTAAAACTTTTTAAAGTTTTGAAAAATCCCTTTTTTTCTTTTGCTTTTGCTGAGTTTCCATCGTCATCATCTTCAGCAGCATTATCTGTACCAGCATCACCTCCTCCGACAGCACCAAAACCTAAATCATCAAGATCAAACTTTTCAAAGTTAGCCCAGTATCTTGGCAATGGTCCATTAATGTAAGTTCTATAGTCAAATTCAGTAGCGTCAAGTTCTCCCATTAACCACGTATCAAAAAACATATATGCATTTTTTTCTGTATATCTGTTTATGTATGTGTCACCTCCAAAAATCACTGGTGATTCTGTTCCTGAATTTACACAAGATGCAACAGGAACTTGTATAATAGAACCTAACTGTCCATACTGATTATCATAGTCCATTTTGATAGCACCATAATAAGCAACACTTGTTGTTTGAAATTCTTTAGTTACATTACCTTCTTTATAACTCATACCCATGTTTGCTAAAGTAGCTTTTGAATTATCAGTTGTAGATACTGGGTTTGCTACATCAGCTTTAAGTTCTAAAGCAACATACTTAGTTCTATAAAGATTATTGATTCTATAACTAGCATCAAAATCATGAATTCCAGAACCAATGTATTTTATTTTAGAAGGTTTAACTTCTCTTATTATAGAAGGTGCACTTGTATAGGGAGCCGATGCAGCATTTGCAACACTTGCTGACTCTCTGTAAAAACCATGACTATTTAGTTGTAAAACATATTGACGTTTTTTACTAATTCTTCTTACTGTTTCTAAAACCTTATCTGTACCTTGTCCAGCAAAATACATAAAATTTGCAGCAAAAACTACAGCTCCCATTATTAAACCAGCAATACCTTTAATGTTGGTAATGTTACCAGCAATAGTGTCCAGGATAGCACTACCTTCTCCAGCTCCACGACCACCTGTTTGCTGTGTACCAGCTAAACCAAAGAAAGAAACATCTTCAGTTGACTGCGTTGAAGAAGAACCAAGTGCTGCAACTAATCCAATACCAATACCACATACTGCTGCTGCAATAAATGCACCGTCTGTAATCATAACATACTTTGGATGTCTATAAGGAAATTGAAATTGATTTGAAACCGTTGCTTGTTGTTCTTTGTATAGTTTTACAAAATTATTACCAATGTATGGTTTTGCAAAAGTTGTTTCAGGAGAATGAAAAGAAAACATATCTTTTCTATATGTTGTCAAGTTTGCTCCTGCTGAATCATTTTCACCACCCTGTAATATATGGGCATCATAATCTTCAGTTCTAACAAGAAATGGATCTGGTCTTAAATCATTATATGGGTAGTTTTGAAACAATCCTTTTTTGGTAAGATTTGTTTTTCTTAGTTTGTATTCCCATATGTTATTAAACATTCCTTTTGCTACAATGCTTTTGTTACCTTCTCGTGAACCTCTAAGTATCTCATAACCAATGATTTCAGATATAACAGCACCAGTTGAGTCTACAGGTTTGGCAATATTAGAAAACTTAACACCTAATATTTTTATACTATCAGTGTTTAAACCTGCTACTTCATGAATGTGTGTAGTTTCATTTGACGGCATCTTATGGTGTCTAACATTTTTTCCACACAAATCTCCCCAGATTTCTGGTTTATCATTTGGATACTTTTCAGTAGACTCCCAATAAGCCATGTTACCTTTGTTTACAAACTGTCCAACACCGTCATCAGCAGTTCCAGATAGAAATCCAGATGTTGAAGTGTCATAAACTTGCCATGCTTTGTTTTTTGAATAAACAACATCTGCAGTATTTACTATTACTAAGTCTGAAGCAACAGCAGCTCTACCAGGAATATGATATGATGCAGATCTTGCACCAGTGTTGTATACCCATCTTATAAAAAAAGAATATACTTCATCTCTTAGATAACTCACATGATGTCCACCATTCCAATAGTAATCTGAATCATATTTAACAGCAACCCATTCAGTTTTTATTTTGTTTGCTAATGGTTGATAGTTAATTACAGGCTCAGTTGTTAAACCAGATCTAATCAAGTAATTGTTAAGAGTAAACATTTTATCACTCTTGTCATAAATTACTGATTTCAAAGGTAAAATTCTCATGTCAACAGTAGTCAAACTTAGCAGTATAACATCTAAATTAATCTTTGTACTATTTACACCAGCATTGTGTGTTATAGAGTAATTACCTATTTTTTTAGCAGACGCGTTTTGATTTACAGTTTGTACTATAACTAATTCAAACTCATTAAAGTTTGTGTCTAAACCTGAAACAGTAATGTCTATAGAACCACCAACGCCAGTATGATCCCACAAAGGTTGTGGAGCACTTGGCATTGAATAATCTGTAAGTTTTATACCATTTTCACTATATGCAATTAAAGCAACATAACTTCCATTTTGCAATTGACCAGCTCCTTGTGACCTTGTTACATTTACACATGGTTGTTTTACAATTGGATGAAGTCTTAATTTGTTACAATCAAGTTCGGTAGTATAATGTGGTTCATAGCAATCTGGATCTAAATTTGAGTCACCATCAACTTTGTAATATTCTTGAGTCTTGTCAAGATTTAATGTTCTATCATAGTTTAAACCATCTTGAAAGTATACTGAAAAGGTACAATCGTAGTTTTCTTTTACAATAGCCGTTATAAGATGTGAAAGTTTGAAGCCAAGACATTTATCATTTACAGATTTTGTATATGAACAATCCTTTTCATCAAAGATTCCAATTTCAGAGTTTACATTATCACCAGAAAACATAACGTACCTAGTGTCACGTATGTGAGCATACCCAAGTATTGTATAAGGTAGTGTTGTACAAAGTTGATTTGAAGGTTCATTTCCTAATGTACCACCATCACCAATGTGAGAATTGTTTATAGCATTAATAGCATTATGCCACATACCATCAGTTAAGAACAATTCATTATTATCCTTAACCATTCCTTTGCCAAAAGTACTTGTTTCAGCACTGGTTGTATTAGTAAATCCTGTTGCCATAAGTTATTTATTTAAACATTCTGTAGTAGTTAAGATACTGAGCTTTTCTGTTCATTTCCCATGTTTGTTTTAATGTAGCAAAATCTGGTGTATTAACAAAAGTCAATGCATTGTTTCTTGCTGGTCTAAGTTGCTGAGTAACAAGTTGTAAGTGATTATTAACTGGTTCACCTGCCATGAAAAGATTCTCAAAAATTCTTTGTTTGATTGCATATTCATAATACTCATTAGCATATGGATGATCCATAACCAATAAGTTTCCTTCATCGTCTTCCATTAATGATTGATAGTTTAGATAAACTTCTCCATCAGGAAAGTTGCAAACAAGAAAGCCATTCTTGATAACTACTGTATATTTTTCTGTTGTATTAATGTGAATGTTTGGAGAGTCAACAGATAGTGTTTTATTTTTTCCAATTCTCAAAGGAATCATTTTTTTAAACTCATATCTAAAACCTTCTTCATTACAACATGTCACACCACCTGTTGTGTTTAATTCTGTTGTTGCTGTACATCTTGTTGTAACCAATCCATCACTACAACATGTAGAAATATCTCCTACTGCTAATCCACAACCTGCAGCAATATTACTACCACCAATTATTGTAACTTTTACATTTGCTAAATTACCTGGAAAAGCAGAGTTAAGATTAAAAGAATTCATATTATCAACTGTATTAAACACTATATCTAATGATATAAAGTTTCCAGTTGCGTCATAACACTGTACAATAAAGTCTCTTGTGTTAAGATTATGATTGATCAAGTTGTCACCTGGGACAATTGTCAAAGTTTGTGTATATAAGTTTATCATACCTCCATTTGCTCTTAGTACATCATCAGCCATGTTTATACCGTCAAGTACACCTTGACAATACGTTTTGTAAGAATATGTTGTTTCTATTGGATAAGCCAAAATGTTTTTGTCATCACATAACAATGCAAAATTCAAAACATCTATATCAGCAGGGAGTCTTCCCTTACCATTTACTATTTCTATAACCTTTGATCTTGCAGGATTAATTTTTAAACCAAGATCATAATTGACTCTCATAGCCACTTTAAGAAGTTGTTGAGAGTCTATCATCCCTTCAAGATCAAATGTTCTTAAATCAATTCTAACACTGTCTAACAGGTCATCAAAGGTTCTGTATTGTATTTCTTTTAACATCTTATTTAGATTATCTTGTTAAACTTCCCATATCGTGACCTGCATCACCAGGAATCTGCAGCATTACACCCATATCTCTTGCAACCAATTGCTCAATTTCAGAAAACAAAAATTCTGGAACATTGATACTCTTGTCTTGGATGTACGTACAGTCATCATCAGTATCACAGTTGTATTTACTAATATCTCCTTCAAACACTCCTTCAACTCTTACAGCATCCCAATCAATATTAGGAAAGTATAAATAACCATCTAAATACCAATAGTATTTTTTCTTATTATATTTGAATGTTTTTTGCTTAACCATTTTTTCAAATGTAGCTGGGTATGTTGGTGTTAAATCTTCTGTTATGTCTAATGATGAAACAGTTCTGATTAAAGGACCAAAATAACCTTCTATCATTGCTGGAAGTTTTTCTTTACTTCTCTTTATTTTACAACCAGTGTAAATACAAATACAACCAGCATCAGCTTTATCTACATCAATTAGTTCAACAAACTTTAACGGTTGAAATACTGAAGAAAACTTCATGATTTTATTTACATTGTCTTGTCTTCTCATAAGAAGCTTTGCATGCTTCATTATGACTGAATATAAAAAACGATCAGTCAGAAAGGCATCTTGCTTAACTGACTTAATCTGGTTTCTTACTCTTGATATTGATTCTCCTATTGTTGTCATAAATCAAACTCGTTATAAGTGTCTATTTTATTTTCTGCTCTTTCTTGTTTTCCAAGATAGTATTCATTCTTTTTGTAAACAGCAGAAATCTTTTTTGTTGAATCGACTTCTATATACTGTTTCCATCTTTTAGGATACTCCTGTCCAACAGTTCTTTTAAATTGTCTTACTGCAGTAAAGCCCCACAATTCATGATTTTTAAATCTATACTTTGTTCCATAGTTTGTAAAAAAGATTTTAGCCAAATGCTGATCGCTTTCCCAGTTTCTATGTTGTATAGCTTTCATGTGCTGTGTTGTAGCTTTGAAATCTACATTCTTACTTTTCTTAGCAGGACATGTTCCAATAAAGATATGCCCTAATTGTTCTGGTAATTCAACACCATCTCTTTTTTCTACTACTGTTTTCCAAACATTTCCATTAAAAGAAAGTATGATATCTTTTATATCATCATCTGTAAGGTCTCTCACAGATGCTAACTCTTTTCTAATCAATGCAATGAACTCCTTGTTTAAAGTCCCTTCAGATTCTTTTCTAAATCTTGGAGCATTTAAGTCTGGTATCTTTACTTCTGTCATGGGTGTCAATAAGAAATTACTAAAAAATAAGGACTTTTCAAAGTTATATGCTATATGTAAACTCAGAAACTAATCCTTTTTGTGCATCATGTAAGTGAATTAACGCTGAACGTCTTGATCCTGTATACTTGTTATGATGATGATAATAATCACCAGCAGTCAATGCAGGTATGATTTTAGTAATAAAACCATTCTCTCCATTTTCTGTTATATACTCTTTGGTTTTACCATAATGGTAATGTCCAGTATATAATGTTCTGTATAAAGTTTGTCCCCATATTTCTGGAAACTCTGTTGCATAAACCAGTGGATTGTTTTTTGCAGTTACATCACCATGTTCAACTGCAAACATGTTAACACCAAATTGAATAACTTTTCTTTCTTCATACTTTACATTAAACTTGATATTTCTTTCTTTATAGAAAGCTTGAGAAACAGCATGCAACAAATGAAATGATGAAAGTCTATCATGATTTCCTGGTATAAATACTATTTCTAAATCTTCTGTATATTGTTTAAACAAGTTGATTATTCTACATACTGTATCAAATGCTAACAAGTAAGCATCAGGTGCTGTCATACCATTTTCTACAACGGTACCTTTTGTTGTTGTACCATGAAATGTATCCATGTTTAAAATATCTCCTCCAATAACAAAAATGATCTTTTCTAAATGGTAGTTTAAATAAGCTTTTGATATAAGATACTTAGCTGCTTTATAAACTTCTTCTGCGATATCATCATTGTCTAATTTTCCAAAATGTAAATCTTGAAAAGACATTACTCCACAAACGCGTTCATCTACATCTCTATTAAGTTGTAAGTCTTCTGGTTTAACTGCTTCAAATTCAGGTATACCTCTTTCACTAAGAAGTTCATATAAATCAACTATTGCTCTTTCTTCTTCTTTTACTCTTGTTACCAATGCTGATACTAACCATTTATCATGTTTTTCTTTATTCCAATATTGACTAAGTTTCCACTTGGTAGTGTCCAGTTTTAGAATACTGATGATTTCCTCAGCTGATTTTGGTTCTGTTGAAGATAATGCTGTAATCTTACTTGTGCCTTCTTCAACATTTTCATGAACTTCTATCACTCTACTTGCTAATAGTAATTCTTTAGTTGGACAGGACTTGTCTATGTCTGTCCTAGTCTTGTCAGAACCTGTGATTAAATCTGCAATGTAATCTGCAATGGCTTCTCTTTTCTCTCTAAGAACTTCACTTATCTGATCTTTAGCTGCAACATAGTCATCAATTGTGATTCCTAATCGTTCAGCTTCTACTTCAATAGATTTCTTTCTTTGAAGACTTTGATACACTTCTGCAATATTGTTCATAAAATTGTTTTAGAATGTTTGTAAAGATAAGAATTTTTTTATAAAACAAACCCCCTTTAGCATCACACCAAAAGGGGTAAGTTCATAGGTAAACCAACAAACCTAATTAATCAAGTATAAAATGCAAACTGTCAATAGTAAATGAAAAACCACCTACTTGATTATAATCACCTCCATCACATGTAATTAACCATTTTCCTAAAGATGAAGTATCAGCATCTAACGGTGAGTTAACATTTCCTGTACCTGCTCCATCAAAAGATGTTGTTGCAGCATTCCATTTAGTTACAAAATCACCTTCTCTTACATTACAAATTATTGGTCTCATTGTTGAACCACCATTTAATGTAGTACTTGTACCAAGAGGTTGTTCTACATCTTGAACAGTGCCAATGTATAGAGCACCATTTGACATAATGTATAAACTAAAAACTGTAGACAAAGATGCTCCGTAAGAAGTAGTACCTGATATAAGTTTTGTTGTAGCATTTACAACAGCTCCACCAGAGAGTGAGTTAAGTCTAGTTTGACGTTGTGCTATGATGACACCACCAAAAGCTGTTCTGCTATTAAAACTTGGCTGAACACCATTACACCATAATGCTGTAGGTAAACATGTAGTATTGTTTTTAAAATACAGACCCCCATTTGGATTTAGAGTTACACCTCCTGTTCCTGTATAAGGAGCAACTGCAGCAATATCAGCGTAGCCATTTGTACTAGCATATGAGCCAGCACCTAAAACTATAGCAGTGCTACCACCAGTTGTTGGATTTGCCAGAGGTATTGTAACGGCTCCTCTAAAAAATATTTGTTTACCAATTCTTCTAACTTGTGGCTTATTATTATCTAGAGTACCTAAATGAGTAAATCCTAAAAGATCTAACCATCCTGAATCATTGTTTGTTATTTCAACAGTAATACCTGTCGATGAAACTTCTGTTTCTGTATTAAATTCACAATTTCCTACTATGTCTACGTAACTTGGTCCATTACACACATAATTAGTAGAAAGTAATGCATTATTGCCACCATCAAATGTTTTAATTGCAAGACCTCCAAATGGACATGGTCCAGGCACAGGATGCTCCCCATCCCCAAAACTAGTAGTAGGTGCAGGTGATACAGTTACATAATCACCATTTTTTGGATTGCAAAGTTTTAAAGGTGTACCTACTAATTCATCATCTACACCAGAACGTGTTTCAACAAGAATTCCTCCATAAAGACAAATTGGATCTGAACCTGGTGCTATATAGTTTGTTACAATATAGTTTCCATCTAAACCTGGATTAACATAGTTTATTGCAAAGTTTTGATCAGTAAGAGTGATGCTACCACTAGATGCAATTAACGCCATGTTAAATGTGTGATAATTAGCAACATGTGTACTACTTATAACTCTGAAAATTGCAAAGACGTCAGAGTTATTTACATCTGTTATCTGTACTCTTGCATTTGTGTCAATAGAGCTTAACCATGTTGCTGCATTACCAATACTTGCTACAGCACCAGTATAACCCAACATTGATGTTTCATTTAAAATCAGAGTATTTACAAGAGCAAGATTACCATTGTTTAAAACGGCTTTACCTGGTGCTGTTACTGTACTAGAGTTGCATTCATAAACTAAAGTGTTTGGACCAACTGCTCCTTTTGCACCATCAGTTCCATTGCTACCAGCAAAACCTCTATCACCTTTTAGGGTAAAAGAAACTGATATATCACTTCCAGTTATAAATGTTCCTGAACCTGCTACTAAATTTACTTCAAAAATATGTGATGTGTTTGTAGAGTTACTAAGAATTCTCCAAACCTCATAAATACCAAAAATAGTACTATTTAAAGAATTGTATAACTGTATTCTATCACCAACAACTACAGATTCTAACCAGGCATTTGCATTACTCAATATAGGATTAACCATACCATAATAACCAACTCTTGATGTATTACTTGCAGTTACACGAGTTACTGATGTAGCTTGTAAAGCATTTACAACTACATTACCTGGTGCATCCACTCCCATTTTATAAATGATTGAGTTTGAACCTGGAGAACCTTGACTTCCATCATCCCCTGGATCACCTGCTGGTCCTACTACATAACCTGCATCAAATACTGAAGCATCTGATTTAGTTATAATTAAGTGACCTGCTCCATTGATAACACCAGATGTAATACCAACACCTTGATTACCTTGAAGTCCTACATCACCTCTTGGTATTGTAAAGTTAAAACGTTTTACACTTGGTGTACTTGACGGATCTAATGTGACAATGGCACTTGTTCCAGGTGCTCCTGTTGAAACATTAAAGGGTGTAACATTAGGTGAAACACCATCATTACCAGAAGGCAATCTAAATTGAAGACTATATGTTCCTGGACTAACTAGTGTACTAGTAACAATAGGAGGTAAACTAGGTGTTGCAATTTGCACCGCTGGTGTTATTAGAAGTACAGGTGGTGGACCAGGAAGTCCTGGTGTACCTGGGGCTCCTACAAAACCTCCTGCACATATTTGAGCATATAAGTTTTGAATCAAGGGTGTTAAACCAAGCCCTGTATTAACAAGTGTTTGTGAACCACAAGTAATTGGTGCACCATTGTACACAACACAGTTTGTGTAAACCGTTTCTAAACAGGGTGTTCCTGTAGAACATGGTACTAATGCAGGTAATTCTGAAGGATTACACGATGCACATTGGGATAACCCATTGCATTCTGCACATCCTGTACCAGTTCCTGCTATTACAAAATCTTCTTGAGCCATAATATATTGTTTTTATTGTTTTAATAATTTTTTACAAGTCTAACAGATAAGCCATTTCCTATATAATCACTGTTACTGTAAAAAATACCAGAGTCATAGTTTAGGATACGGGCTGCACCAAGGTCTACACCGTCTTGTGTAGAACTCCACCAGCGACCTTGATTACCTATTTGGTAGAAACCTCCTACAAAGTTAACCCAACCACCTGGAAGTCCTGTAAAACATGAACTATTAGTAGCATCTGTGTTTGGAGCATTCCATAGCGTTGTTCCAACTTGTTTCATTTTACCTCCAGCAACACTTGCTCCACCTAACTCACCTTGAAGAGATGACCATTCAGGACTTGTTGGTACATGCCACCCTACAGGAGCTAGTCCTCTTGAATCATTTACAGCATACCAATTGTACAATTTGCCATATATTGCCCCATTTGCTGGATCATTGTTATAATAACGCCATGCTCCTGTAGTCAATGCTTGCCATACGGCAGGATCTGTTACTTGAGGAATTACCTCTCCATTTCTATAAGTAGATACGTTTAAATTTTGACAACTCCAAATTTGTGTACCAATTGACACTTCTCCAGCAACACATTGACAGTCTTCTATAAACCTAACAGACAACCCGTTTTTCTTAAGGTTGTAGTTTTTGTCTGCACCGCCACTGTTGTTGTTCAGGTAGCGGAGCCAAGCAAAGTTTGTATCTTTCTCCGTAGAACTCCACCAGTGACCGTAGTCACCAATGCCGATGCAATTTCCAATGCTGTTGCGGGCACCGCCTGGAAGACCTGTGAATAAAGATGTATTAGTTGCATCTGTATTAGGAGTATTCCAATGACATAATCCAACTTCTTTCATTTTTCCTCCAGCAATAGTTAAACCACCTAGATAATTTGTTAAAACCGTCCATTCTTCATCTGTTGGAAGATGACAACTAACTGGAGCTAATCCACCATGCACTGTATCATTGATGGCATACCAGTTATAGAGTTTACCATAAATCGGACCATTTGCTGGATCGTTGTTATACCAACACCATGCTCCTGTTGTAAGTGCAGCCCAAGTACTTGGATCTGTTACTTCAGGAATTGGCGTACCATCTCTATATGTTGTAACATTTGCGTTACATGTTTTCCACCGTTGCGTTCCTATTAAAACAGAAGTTTCTGTACAATTTGGACACAAATCTGAAATAGTTGCTGTGCGATAAACGTTTTTCTTAAAATCTTTCATATATCTTATGCTTTGGTGTTACCTAATAAGTAATATGTAGAAGTAGCAAGTTTTCTTTCAATAAAAGTTTGATATCCTTGACCTTTGCTTTTAAGTCCTATTGGATTTGATAACCCAGTACCTACAAAAGTTACATCTGCTGAACCTTCTTGTATAAAACCTACACAAAAGTTTGCTTTTGTTATTGCTCCTAAAGTTATAGTAACAGGTGTTGCTCCATTGTTAATAAAAATTGTGTAATCATCATCAGCATTTGTTAATGTATAATTAGTTGTTATTTCTTTTTGTAAAGTTACATCAACTAAATCACTTATTAATACTTTTGCATGTAAAGTTGTTGATGCATCATAAAACATTAAGTAATCACCAGAAGGATCTACTACCGCTTGTGATAAGTCATTAATAGTTCCCCAATCAGCCCTTCCATCATTCGCTTTAGCCATTAGTAATTTTGTATCAGCATCAGCTGCAGCAGCTACAATTCTCAAAGGATAATTGTACAAACCATTAAGTGCTTGAAATTCACCACCAAAATTTGTTGCTGTTGTTGATACAAAATCTGCAATACCTTGAGTACCAATGTTTAAAAGGGCATTATTAGAAGCATATCCTGATATACCAATATTTGAATTTACTGTACCAATTCCAGACGCTGTTCCTTTTACACCAACTGATGAAAATCCTGGTGTAGCATTTACAGCAGTTGTTCTAAACCAACCTGCTCCAATATGAGTACTACTTTCTACTTTGAAAAAATTAAATGTTGAGAAAGCAGCAATACCTACTGTAACAGCATTACCATTATCTTTAATCAAACTGTCACCTAAATGCATTCCATCAGGTGTCCATTTTGCAACAGTATTTAAAGTTCCTGAACCAAAGTCGTATAGTACACTTCCTGCATTATAAACAGTTGAGTTAGATAGTGTTATGATTAAATCACCAATACCATTTATAAGTGCCCCAGAAACATATGAACCATTACTCCCAGGTGTGCCAGCTAATCCATCTTTGCCCATCAAAAGATATGATGTAGCAAATTCCTTATATATAGCAGATACACCATTTGTTGTAACTGGTACAACTGTAAACTTTATACCATGAATAGAAGGTTCTGCTAATTTTGCAGTAATTTTATAAATTCCAAAAATAGTTGGATCTGTTGTATCATATATTTGCAAGTAATCATTTATACCAGGTGTACTTACCCATGATAAAGCTTGACCAAGTGGAAACAATGTTGGAGAACCTTGTTGCATCGATGTGTCACTAATCTTTATTTGAGTTACTGCAGAAAGTGTTTGAGAATTTATTTCAAGTCTACCTCTTCCTAAAGTGCCAGATGTCAAAATACCATTTACATAGTATAAACTGTTTGAACCAGCTCTTCCATCTATGCCATCTATACCATCAACTCCTGGAAGTCCTTGAGGACCAAGTACACTTCCTGCATCTATAACGGTTGCATCTGTTTTAGTTATGATCAGATGTCCTGAACCATTTACTACAACACTTCCTATACCAATACCATTTGTACCATTTGTACCTGGATTTCCTCTAGGAATTGTAACATTTAAAAGTACATTTGTTAAAGTGCTACCAACTGCAAGAGCAACAAGAGCATTTGTACCTGGTGCACCATTGAAAGTATTAGCAATTGTAATACTTGGTGTTACACCATTTGTACCAGAAGGTCCTGTTGGACCTGTAGGTCCTGTAACACTTGGTCCTGGAGGTCCTGTGGGTCCTGTTGCTCCAGTAAATCCTCCAGCACATATTGCTGTTAATATTTTTGTTAAGATACTTGTAAGTATTTCACCTGTTGCAATTGTTATTGCTCCACAAGCAAAAGGTGCACCTTGATAAACAACACATGTTGTACCTATAAAATCTAAACATGGTGTTCCACCAGCACAGTTTACAGGTGTAATAACTGTTTGAGTAGGGGTGCAATCAGCACAAGATCTACAATCAAAATTTGGATACATATATTAATGTTTTATAAGTAAGTAATTGGTCCATTTATCACATCACAATAAGATATGTTTTCTAATGCTATTCTTGCAATAGAATTTCCTCTTAGTATCGGTAAACAACTTCCTGTAGATGCACATACATGTGGAACTGATGATCCATATGTACCTGTCCAAGTATTTGCACCAGGTGGTATTGTTATAGTTATGTATTCAAATACATCATTTGCAATATTACAATCAGTAACAGTAAGTTTTAAAGTAGCTGTAATTGCTATAGGTTTAGTATTTGTAACAGTAGTACCTGCTGTATCAGTTAATGTTACAGCAATAGTTCTAGTAACTGTAGTAGCTGGTGAACCAAAACTTGCACAAGGTCCTGATGTAGTTATTGTGTTAACTGGATTTGATGATACAACTTTTAATTTAAAGTTGACAGGACAAGCATTTAATTTACCTACAACTTGAACTGTTTCAGATGTGCCACAATCATATACAGATGCAATTTTTACTACATAGTTTTTTGTGTAGTCTAATGATACTGTGTTTAAAGAAGCAGATAATGTTCCAGGAGAAGTAAGAGTAGGTCCTGGGTATATACCACCTAATCCAGCAATTGCTGAACCAGTTGAAGAACCTGTTACAGGATCATAGTTATATACAGTTACTATAACACTTAAAGGTTTATCAAATGCTGCTAAACCATGATGTGTCCAAGCTATTAAAGCAGTATTAGGAGAAATAGCCGTTATAGCTAATGTCTTTGAAGGAATAAGTACACAAGTTCCCTCATGACTTGCCAAATAATTAACAAATTTTGCTCTCATGTCACATATAGTCAACCAAGCATTTGTCAAGGATTGAGCCATTGTAGCAGGAGAACTTGACCAATTGGTCAACTCATTCATTTGATCAACGTTATTAAACAATTGATCTAAACCACCTAAACCAAAACATTGAGATGCAACAGCAGTATTGATCTGTGTTGGACTTCCCAATAAAGATTTAAAGTTACAATAACTTGCTTCTAATGCTTCAAAGGCTGTGCCAATAGGTGTAGCAACACCAGGTGTTCCAGACACACATGAAGGACTAATTGTTATTGGTGTAGTTACTACAGTACCACCACCTCCAGATCCAGAACCAGCAAGTTCCAAAGCATCAACTCTTCCATCTAAAACATTTATTTGAGATTGTAAACCAGTTACAGTAGTAGCCAGTTGACAAAAATCACCAGCAAGAATGGAAACAGCTTCATCTAATGGTGCAATGGTAATAAAATCACCATCAATATCAGGATGCCATAAACAACTTGGTAAAGTAATGTTTGGTAATGTACCACTAGTACCACCTGTTATTGTTGATGTCTCACATGCTTTATAAATTAATGCTTGAATTGTTTCTTGTAAATTATCAGGTGTTGTATTATCCCCTTCTTTTATACATGAAAAATTAATAGTTGACGCATCAATCTGTATTGCTGCAGCCATTAAACAAACTTTTTCAGCTAGTTTGTAAACTACATCTTGGATTGAATCACCCTTACACAAACTTATACAAGGTAAATCTGGACCTTCCCAGATTACACATTGTGTAGACTGATATGTGCATGCAGTCTTTCCTAGTTTTAAACTATGATCTAATGGTTCCATTATAAAGTATTTATACGTTCTTCAATAACACAAAGTGGACAACAAGCAAGTTGTTCTTCAGGATTACAATCAACTAAACTATCTGTAACATTGTACAAATTTAGCAAATCATATGCAAGATCAACATCAACCTTGTTATTACAATTTTTCAAACCAAAACGTTGAGTTTGGTATTTGGCAAAAATTGCTTCAGCAAAAAGTTTATTAATTGTGGACTTTGTTGACATATTAGTTGAGTTTATCTTTAGGCACGTGCTTAAGGTTTGCAATTTTTATCTCATAATCACTGATGCAATGTTGACAAACTTGAGCACCATCTGATGCAACACGTTTCTGACAACCGCATCCTAAGTTTCTTTGGCAATTTGGACAAAACATAAATTGTTGGTTTTAAAGTGTTTGTATTAATGGCATGTTAAACAACAACCATTTTGATATTTATGTAATTGCTTTGCAGCAAAATCATACATTTCTTTTCCCTGTTTTGGAGAATGACAATACTCAGTTTTTGCCTTAGCACCATCAATCAGCATTTTGATATAACGCAAATCATTTAGTTTTTGTTTTACCTCTGCTGTTGGTTCACACTCTTCCAATCTTAACTTGCATAATTCTTTGTAGTATGCATTAGTTAACTTAGTAGTTCTCAAGTGGTAGTATTCAACAAATGCTAAATTATTTGGTGATACACTATATCTTATGGTATAAATACCATCAGGTAATGTACTTGTTGCACTAACTGCTAATCCTGGTACACATAATTGAGCAGGTGAAAGTCTTAAATCAAAGTTTGGTAAAAGACCTGTTGTTGGTGTATCAAAGTAATTTGGTTGTGCAAAACCAGGAACCCACACATCTAAACGTGGGCAATCTACACTAAGACCCAATGCATAAACTGATTGGTCTCTAATGTTTAATATGTTTTCACATGATGTTTCTATCACATCTAATGCTAATTCGTGTCTTGTTGCCATAAGTCAAATAAGTAAGTTCTACAATAAGAATTTAGTAATAAAAACTCACATAAACAAAAAAAGGGAGAACTAATGCTCTCCCTAATTTTTATAGTGTGTTAGATTATGCTAAAATTTCTAACTGAACGTTGTTACCAGAACTTAATAACAATGTGTTCAAGTATGCTTCAAAGACTGTGTCTTCAGCTTTAGCTACAACTTTGATCAAGTATTGATCGTTGTCCATCATTCCACTTGGGTTAGATTTACGTGGTACACTATGTAAGATATGGTATACAACAAATTTAGCACCTTTTTCAAGTTCTGCTAAAGATGTATCACCTAAAACCTCACGTAAACGTACATCTTCTTTCCAGTCTTCTTGCATGTAACGTTTAGCTAAGATTAACTCTCTAACTAAAGGCTCACGGAATCCTTTACCTTGGAATGTTTGTTGTGTTTCAGAAACAGCAAAACAAGATGCACTACAAGCTAATCCAGAATCATCAACAATAGATGCATAGATTTGAATTGGTTGTAATTCAACGTGATCTCTTGGAGAGAAAGAACAATCTAAGAATTCAGTTTGAGTATATGCTCCAATTAACTCTAAGTAAGAAACAACGTTTGCAATAGCTGCACCAGTAACAGGAACGTATCCAGTAATAAGAGCACCAGTTGAATCGTAGTAATCACTGATAATGTTTTCATTGAAAACAGGAGTGATTGAAGTTGTAGTGATATTTGCAGTAGCAGTTGCACTAGCTTCCCATGGAAGGTGAGCAGCAACTAAAGCAACAGCACCAGCACCTGTAGCAGCAACATAAGTTGAAGCAACAAAAAGTGTAAGAGCAGTAGCAGAAGCAATAGTTTGAGAACCAGTTGCACTGTATTTATCAACTCTAAATGTAGAACCTGTACCACCGTTACCAGTTAACAATTCAACAATTTTAGTTCCTGCAGCAACATTTGTTCCAGTAAGTACTTGACCTACAGAGAATACAGTATTAGTTGCAGTACCAACTGTGAAAGTAAATCCAGTAATGTTAGATGCAGTTGCAGATGAAGCAGTTGAAGGAGTAAAAGTTACTCTTTGACCAGCTTTGATACCTGTTCTGTCAGACATTGTTAAAGCAGCAGCAGCAGTAGCTGTAGCAGTTGCAACAGTAATTAATTTGTTCCAAACAATTGCTTTAACAAAATCTTTAACTAAAGGATAGTTATTGATTTGATCTTTCCATTGTAACAATACAATGTTAGCATCAACGTCAGGATTTCCAGTTGCACAACATCCAGTTGTAGCATCTAAAGTTCTGTACAAGTTGTGAGTTAAGAAACGTAATGCAGGAGAACCTTTTACGTCTAAACGCAATCTGTATGTTGTGTTGCATTTTAATGCACATCCAGGATTGGCAACTTTGATAATGTTTTGTACTGGTAATGCAGGTAAAGTTTTGTAAAACTTACTTACATACTTAGGATTAATACCTTTTGATTTTACTGTTTCTTGATATCCACCATGTAAAGATGAACCAAGTTTATCAGAAACTCTAAAAGAACCTTGTGCTAAATACACCATTGGCGTAGCAGCATAAGTTGGTGTAGTTGTAGTGTCTAACAACAAATTTGTTTTTGCATCTACAACTCCAATTTGACCAGCCGTCAAATCTAAAGTGTTTAATGTACCATTACCTACACGGAATGGTGTTGAAGCTGCCGTAGCAACGAGCATCTTTTCAAATGCATGTGGAAAATAACTCATAAGATAAAAGTTAAGGGTTAATAATAAAAATTGTTTATTTCAAAAATAATAGTTTGTACTTGCCTGAGTTTAACGTGCTTTTTACTGTGTCTAAGTCATTGACTATCTCGCTGTAAGGCATCTTTAACTGTAATTCACAGATTTCCATATCTAACTCTCTTAAATAAGATAACGCTTCCTCAACAGAATTCAAAACTTTTGGAGGAGTTTCTTCATAAACCAATAGTTTTTCTGCTTTTCCTTGGAATCCTTCAGCTAAATCATCAGCATGTCCAGGTAAAGCGTCATATAATTCATTCAATGCTTTGTGTGCAGCAAATGCACCTTGTCCAGAAACTCTCAAATGAAGTTTGTGAAATGAGGTAGCAGCATTCATTAAACATGACACTACTTCAGCAACACATTCTTCTAGTGGTTCATCTCGTTCTTCACTTTCTTCTCTACTTACAGAACCTGCAGGTGAGAATGTTCTTCTTTTTAGTCTGTATTGACCACTGAAATCCATATCCATAATTAATCGTTTTCTTGAGCGTTACCTTTATTTCTTTGATACTGATTGAAAAGTTCTAAGTCTCCTGCAATAATTGCAACAGTAGAGTCAATGATCAACTCAGTAACGTCATCTTTAAATTCACATGTAACATTTGGTGAAGGTGTACCGTCTTCAAGACTAGCACAACCATCAAATGAAACATATCTTGGTTTTCTGTAATAATATAAGATAGGAGCTTCAATAGCAAACTTGTTGTTTGTATAGATTCTCAATCTATTACTTTGTAATGTAAAAAACGTTTCAGCCCATTCTACACTTGGTGACTTGTGAACATCTTCTAAAAGATTATCCACATCAGCTACAGCAGCTTGGTAAACTACCATCCTCCTTGGAGGACAGCAGTTAGACAAAGATCTTACTGAGATTCTTTTGAAATACAAGTAATTTGCTGGAAGCAAACCAGTTTCATAATAAGAATCCATAGCCGTTATAGTCATTGTAAATGGTGTAATCAAAGGCTGGATGTCATCAATTTGCATCTTGCTAGATTCATCAGAAACAGTGTGCCCAGCACCAATATGTATTTGACGTCTGACCCATTCCAATTGAGCTTTGTTAAACGCTTCTGCTATATGCCAACACTCAATGTTGTCATAATCTTGAGAAGCTAGTTTGTTTAACCTTTCTCTTACCTTGATTTGTAACGTATTATTATCCATTAGCTATTCCAGTATTGTTCAGTTCCTTTTGTTACATCCATTAAGACATCCTCATTCAATGGGTTTTTCAAATACTCAACTACATCAGATGAGTTTTTACCTAACATTGCAGAAGATTTCATATGGTAAATATAACCATCACCTCTTACAGCAATCAATTTGTATAAGTTAGCATCTTTAACAATTGCTCTCAATTTCAATGTTTCCATATCTAAAGCTGCAATATCTAAGAATCTTTGTGCAGTTTTCTTTTTGTCTTTCTCAACTGTTTCACCATTGATGTATGCATCCATGTTACCATAAATAATATCTAATGGTGTAGATTTTTTGTATTGAGAAGAGTTTGCATCTATAACTTTAGCAACTAAGAATAACTTGTTAAAGTTTTTATCAAATAATTTTTGTAATTCAGCAGCTGCTTTGTTACGTAATTTTTTAACTTCAGTTTTAATAGAGGCAGTTTCTTCAAATTTATCTAAGTAAAACTTAGCTCCTGTTCCTTGTCCTCCATTTGCTCTTGCATCATTCAATGATTTAAACACCAATGAGAAACCTCCTGCTTCTATAGCCTTTAACTTGATCAAATCATAAGGGTCATTCGCTGGATCTAAGAACACAGGTTCATTTCCAAATCTCATTACAATCTTATCCCAGAACTCATCATTTGATGGGTTTAAAAGTTTTACTTTATCCCAAAAGTTTTCATCATCAATCTTAACAACATTTGATGCTAAGTCTCTTTCTAATGAAGCAACAATAGTTCTGATCTCTTTAATAGCAGCTTCTCTTTCCTCATCAGGTAAGTTTTTTACTTCTGGAGCAAACTCATTTAATCCAGTTACATAACGTTTGATACCATTGTATTCTAAACACATCAAAGGTTCTTCATGAAAAACTGATTCAAATAGAACCATGTTATATTTTTCTAAACCCATGTTATCAATTTCGTCATTGATAAAAGGTCTGATTGCTAATGCACTGTTCTTTTTAAAGGCTTGGTGCTTTTCAATAATTGTACTCATCTTTTTGTTTTTTGTTGGTTTATGCAAATTTACAACATTAGTTTCACATTACTGTTACTTATCTTCTAAACCACTTAAAGGTTGTTGTTACTTAGAAGTACCAGGATTTTATCCCTGGCGATCTATTGCTAGATATGTTTGAGGTGTGGAGTTTAAAGAAAAAAGAAGAGGGGGTTGCCTCCCTCTTCATAATTCACATGTTAGAAAGAACCACCAGTGATAGGGTTTCTCATAACAATTTTAAGAACCTTAGTTGGATCTTTAACCCAGATAGCTGGCATAGTTTGAGACATCATTACACGGTATCCATTGAAGTTACCAGATGATGCAAAACCTTGAGAGCGACCCATGTAATCCATTGTTCCATTTTGGTAGAACCATTTCAACTCATTGTCCCATTTTAATTTCAACAAGTAAATGTTGTCATTAGTGTTATCAGTGATATCAAAAACAATGAAGTTGTAAGAAGACAATGGGAAACCATCTATGATTGGGTTTTCAATGTCATTTGTATGTACATTGTCAAATGCAGAGTTCAACACAAATTTCACATTCGCTAAGAAAGGAATTGTGTAAGAAGTAAATGCAAAACCAAAGTTTAAGTCCATTGAGTTGTTACCAGAGATAGCACCTAAACCAGATTTGTCCATACTAGCATAAAGCTGAGTACCACTACCTGCTGGGTTGAATGCTTCTTTTTTGATAGCCTCATTGATCATTTTCATACCAGCCATACCAGTTTGAACAATGATTTGACGAGATGGATCTGGACCTTTAAACTCAACTTTACCATTGTAGAAGTTGAAAATCTCAGAACGGAATAACTCCAAAGAGAAAGAAGATTTGTTGTAGATACGTTTGAAAGAGTTATCTAATTGACCCCATAAACCTACAGACAATCTCATATCATCTGGACCATCTTGTTTGATTCTACCACCTTGACCCCACATTAAGTAAGTCTCAATGTCATTTGCAATTTTTGATAAGTGAGCAGACTCTAACTTAGTTAAGAAAGAACGAGTTAAGTTACCATTGTCATATGCTTTTTTGATGTAATCTTTACCCATAGTTTTCACCATAGAATCGATGTTTGTCAAAGAAGGATCAATGTTTTTATCAAATGATCTCCAGATCTCAGTTACAGGAACTGTACCATCTTGATTAATACCACCTTTCAACATTAACTCAGCACGAGAAGAAACTGAATAGTGAACGTGAGCTTCAGCACCACCAACAAAGTTGTAGTACTCTCTAAAGCCATTTGTTAATTCACCGATGTCAGAGAATCTTTCTCCATATTCACCACGGGCAGAACCTTTTCTGAAGAACTTAGTCCCTGGTTTCAAATACTTAACTGCATCTAAATAAGCAGTGTTGTTGTTGTTCACTAACTGTACTGTATAGATGTAACCATCTCCAGAAGGAAGAATGTCATCAGCAGTAACGTACATCTCCAAACCTTTGTATTTGTCATAAGTAACGATGTCACCATGTCCAAACGCACGTTTGTTAACTTTGATTTTGAAAGTTGTACCATCTTGTCCTAACTTAGCGTTAGCTGGTTCAACGTTTTCAGTGATGTAAGGTAAATCTTGTACAATTGGTGTTTGCCATTTGTACTCTCCACGTGGAGTGTCTACCATAATTGTGTTTTTACCACCAAAAGAAGCCATTTGGTATAAAGGCATTTCTACTTTTTGTGTCATTGCCCACAAATCAACTGGTCCTAAATCCATAGGCTCAGCAGATTTAAGCATGTTCACCAAGTGGTAAGAATCCAAGTGAGAGCTAACTTTATAGTTCGTGTCTCTCAAGAACAATCCATTGTTCATTACAGGTGTACTCATGTTTAAAATTTAAGAGTTATTATTATATTTGTTTTTGTGTACTATGTTATCTTCTAGCAAAAATGTTAGAAGGCTTACTTATTTTTCTTTTTGGAGCTTTGTCATCTTCATCTTCACTAAAGTTAGATGATATTTTATGAGCTTGTTCCGTTTTAAGTTTTTTAACAGTGTCTTGAACTGCTTCATTTTTTGCTTGTTTTCTGATATGTTCCTTGTAATCTTCAGGATCAGAAAGTAACCAAAGTGTTTCTGATATCAAATCATATCTTGGTTCTTTTCCAAATTGATAATCTTCTAACAGTTTTCCTAACAAGTTTGTAGGAGTTCCTTTTAAAGACTCATATTTAGCATTTGTCAATTCATCCCATAAGAACTTTTGACGTTTACCATCTATCTTGATACCATTTAATTCAGCTGGTTTTAAAGTGTTATATATGTTTTCCATATATTCATCTTTTTTTGCAGCTTGTTGTTTCTTGAAGTCTTCTTGCTGAGCAAGTTTTTGTTCAAGAATTTGTTCTTGCATATTATCTAGTTTTGGTTTAAACTGATTAGCTCTTTTTGCAATTGTGCCATTTTCATACCACTCTTGTATTTGTTCTTCAATCAATTCTCTATCACCTTCACCAAATTGTGTTGCATATAAGTATTGTCTTACAATCAACTCTTGATCTCCTTCATCAGAAGGATTCAAGTCTTTGTATTCTTGCACTTGAGCTAAACTTCTAAACAACCCTTTTAAATCTTTACCACCATCAGCAATATACTTTGCAGCTTTTTGCATTTCTTCTGGTAAAGCATTAAAGAATTCTTTTGGAGTCTTTGCTGCTACATCATCTTTTAAAGCTTTAACGTTCTCTTTCCAAAGTTCGTCAATGTCTTTGTCTGATAATTTACCTAAGTACTCATCAAGACTTTCTTTTGAATCATCAAAGTCATCAAATGTAAACATTTCTTCTGACTCAATACGTTTTTTCAAAAACTCTACTAAGCCATTTTTATCTGTTCTTTTACGACCAGTTGACTTTTTTTGATCATCATCATCTGAGCCTTTAGATAGTTCTTCATCAAGTTCATTTAGAACATTGTCAGTATCTGCTTTGCTCCCTGGAGCTGGCTCTTCGTCATCTTCATCTAAGAAAGCTAAATCAGAACTTGTTTGTTTGTTTGTAAACAAGTTTGGTTTTGGTTCTTCATCAGATGTGACAACAATTTCAGCACCTGGTAATGGAAGGAAATCATCTATGTTATCCAATTCCATTGTTGCTTTGTTTTTGTCTTCTTCTAATTCCATTTTGTTTGTTGTTGGTTTGTCTTTGTCTTCATATATAAACTACAAAATAAACTTGGAAGGTTTATTAATGCAAAAACTATTTTATAAAAGATTCTGCATTATAACGCTATCGTTGTTTACTTGTCATATTTATTCTTATTTCTTGCTGCAACTTGTAATTGTTTGTTAGCAATTCTCTCTCTTGTTTGAAGTTCTCTTTCTTTTAATGCTCTGTCTTTTTCAGTATTAATTTGCTGTCCTAAAGATTGTTCTCTTTTAAAAGCATGATCTCTGTCAGATGCATTCTTTTTATCTAAGTACTCAAGAGTATCTATATAATCTGATTGTTGATTTTCATTTGTATCTGTTTGTCCTGTATTAACAGCAGCACGAATCTCAGCAACTTGAACCTCAGTATCTCTATTCATAGCATTTTGTTCAGCTTCAAATTTAAGTTTAGAATCTTGTCTTTCAGTCTCAGCTTGTTGTTGCATTTTAATTTGTTCAGATTGAGCATCTGTTTGTTCACGTCTTGTAGCATCAGATTTTTGTTCCATTGCTTTCATAACATGAGTAATCTCAGCCAATGAATCAGCTTTCATTATGTTCCCTAGATCGTAGATAGATGCACCAGCAGTATTGTTAGATAAAGCAAGTTGTCTTATCTGTTCCATCAACTGACGTTGATTTACTTTAGTAGAAATATAGATGTTCAAATCTCTAGCCAAAAGATCAGTGCCATTCATCTCAAAGTTTACCTGTTCATCCATCGTTGTAGTATACTGCAATCTTAGACTAGGAGTAGTTGAGTTATAGAACTGAGCTAAGTCTGTTCTCATCTGATGGATTCTTGGCATTAAGTATTCAGAGTGCTGTATGAAATACGTTTCTGTTTGACTATAACTCATATTGATTGCTTGTTCTACACCTGTAGCCGTTTCTTGTGCATTTGTTGCACCCATACGTTGAGGTGTAAGACCGATAGAATCAAAACATTGTTGTTTAAAGTAACCAGCTAACTGAATACGTGACATTAATCTTTCTGTTTGTTGCAAGTTCAATACTTGGTAATGATTAAAGTTTGTTGCACTTTCTGTGTTAGTTATAGTTGTGTCAAGTGGTAACATTTGAAAATCCTTCATTGCAACATATGCTTTCTGGAAATTGTTGTGTCCCCAATCTTCTCCCATTGAGTGTCTTGGTAAAGCATTCTGATCTAACATGATTACTGTACCTAACTCATCAATAAGAATATCAGCTATCTGATTGTTAACCAGGTTGTAACCAATTTGATAAGGTTTCATTCTATCAACCATTGATCTTGACTTACTATTACGATCAGAAAAGATTGCTCCTTCTACAGGTAATTTACAACCATATAATGTAAAGTCTCCTTTGAATTGAAACTTAACAGGTTTGGCATTTAGATAAATAGGATTCAAACCAAAGTTGTCAGCGTTACCATAAAATGCTGGTCTGTTTGGACCAATCTTAGTGCCACCCCAAACTTCATTAATCCAGATCCAGTCTATGTGTTCACCAAATACAACTGTTTCACGTGTTTTGTTTTTTATAACGGATGTGTCATAGATAGGTTTATCAGTAACCTTGTACGATTCATCAACAATAGTGTCAATCATTTCACCAGTCTCAAGAATTTTTGTTAAGTGACCTAACATCTTTTGTGACTTCCAGTAAACAGTTGACACACGCAAAAGTGTTGTATCACCAAACTCTTGCATATCTTCAGACTCATGTAAGATTTCTGCAATAACATCATAACTAGTACCACCAGTTCCTAAACCAAATGTATCATTAAAAGATAACATCTGTCTCATTCCTAAAGAAGGTCCTTGTGTATTCCATTCATGTGATTTAGTTGCATCATAAAAAGAACCATCATTTTGTAAACCAGGTAAAATATAACCAGCAGATTTTACTGGATAGATTGCTTCTAAAGATCTCAACTGATCATCATCCATCATCCATCCATATTTATCTATAACGTCTGCTAACGTCATCATGTCAACCTTACCAGCGTAATTTGATTGTGACACATAACGTGCATCAGGAGATTTATGATAGAATGTAAGCAAAGGATTCCACAGTTCAATCTCATAATCTGTTTCATTCATTTTAAAATGCCAAAACTCTCTATCAGTGATAAGCATATCTCTGAATGCCATGTTTTCCATTTCTTTCATTTGGAACTTTTCTACATCAACTTGATGTTGGTGAGAAGCCCATTGTTCAACCATTGATCTGTAATCTTTTTTAAAGAATGATTCAATCTCTGGTAATGTTTTAATACTATCTGGAGTCATCATCTGTTCTGCTTGTTTAGCACCCTCTTCAGATTCAGTATCAATACCCATTTCTTCAATCTTTTTTCGCATGAGTTCTTCTCCTCTTGCAACAAGAGTTTGTTCAATCATCTTTCTTTTCTCATCAATCATTTCATTGTAAGAAAGATCATCAACAGCTCTGTATGTAATCTTGTCATTTCTTTTTGCAAACTCACCACATAATACATTGATTACGTTTGGTATAATAGGGAAGAACTTAAGGTCAAAAGCTGATTCATCTTGTGTTGTTAATATGTCGATCATTTCTGCAACCTCATTGTCTTCCTCAACAATATAGTCTGTCTTGTCTATAATACCATTTGCAAGTTTGTAGTTCTTTAACAAACGTCTTGCATTACGTCTTAATTGTTTAAGACCTTGCATTTCAAACCAATCAATATTCCAAGCTGCCCAGAGTTCATCTTTTTCTACCTTAGGTAAAAATTGAATAGGTTGCGTCAATGTACCCATTCTATGGTACTCAGACTTTGCCCCATTCTTTAACTGCATTGCATTATATACTTTCATATGTTTCTTTTTTATCTCATGTTTTTAAATGCACTTCTGTTTCTTTGTTGCCCACTACCTAACTTTGAGTTGCCATTAGTGGTTCCAATGTGACGAAATGGATTCATGAATAAGTTAGCATTTTTATTTGGTTTTTGCAAGTTATTACTTTCTTCTCGTTCAACACGTTTAGTATATCCTCTGTTTGATTCTTGAACCTTTGCAAAGGCAACCAACGAACAAAATGCTACAAGTCTATCCACGTTAAGCCCATCTCTGTAGGCAAGCATTTCTTTTAGTAACATTATATCAGGTATTCTCTCAATACCATGTCTTACTTTTGTAATGGTTCCATCTGGAGCACACTCAGTATCAATCTCTTCCACAATAAACTGTACACCATAAGATATAAGATTTCCTTTAAACAACGTTCCAGTATTCTTCCAACCATATTCTTGGAATACATTGGCATTACTCTGTAGTTCTTTTAAGAAGAGAATTTGCGTTTTAGGTACAAGGTACTTTTGCTTTCTTCTTTGAATCATGTGTTGGATAAATAAACTAACGTTGTTCTCAACAATAGTCCAAGCGTTGTATGCTTCAATGATCATTTCTAAACGCTCATGCGTTTTTGTTAAATCGTCAAACCTACCACACCATGCTGCAACTAAACCATCACGTTCAATATGCTGTTCAATTGAACCATCTTCTTTATGTCTTGTTACCTCTTGAGAAGTCTTATAAACAAAAATACTACACAATGAATCTGATGTTGTTGTCTTTCCTTCTGCCACAGGGTCAATAGAGGCGTAATACATGCCGTGTGTTGGATTTGCATGTGGTCTTTCATAAATTACTACCACTCCTTCTTTTTCCTTCGTCTTAGGGGATATTGGGAATTCAGAGATGGGAATTCTTGATGAAGGTTTAAACTCAATTTTACCTTCAGCGTTTCTTTCTAAATCTACAAACTCTCTAAAATATTCTTTATCTTCAATTCTTCTTATCTGTTGTGTGACAAGATATGCTGGAAACTTAGAATCTTTTCTTGAGGCAAATGCTTCTTCTATATTAGTTGGCTTTTGTGAAATACGCAATTGATAATCCTCAGGATCAAGAGACTTTTTCCAAAGTTCTCTTTCTTCAAAGATCATTTTTAAAGCGTCTTCAACCAATGAATTTCCATACACATCTATGCAAGGTTGCATTGACCATTGTTCTGGTATGAATAAACCACACTCAGCATGTTCTCCTTCAGCATTCAATAACTTTGTTGGCACAGCCAACACATCTTTACTGTCAGGATTAAGAACCATTTTCTTTAATGGATCACATTGTTCTAAGTTACCTACTGATCCAGCAACTACAAACATACCTGTGTATATCATACCTGATTTCATTGCAGGTAATAAGTACTCTACAGTCTCATTCATCTTTGGAGCAATTCCTGCTTCTTCATGAAAGAAGAACGTACAAGGACCCCCTACACCGTTTGTTGGATCTTTTTCTAATACAAGACCCATGATTGTAGACTTTAAACCTTTATCACGTTTTCTTCCACCTTCATTTACTTCAATCTTTTGTTCCCAGTTTAAAACTTTATCAGGATTAGATGGTCTATACCAAGCAGTGTTAACGTTGAGGAAGTTACGATACTCCTCAAGGAACCGCCAGGTTCCTTTTTCGCCTATGTAATCCTTTAAAGAACCTGCTATCTTATTAACGGATCCTTCATCAAACCAGTAGTTTCCTATGAGGATAGCTCCATGAAAGTATGACGAAGCAATCTGTCTTTTCTTTAATATTGCAGCATGTTTAAAACTATACTTTGCAAGTTCTTCATACAGAGACATATGATACTGAGCGTCACGGATATCTACAAAGCCAAATTTGCTTATCTCTTTGTTATATATTGGTAAGAAGTTTAACCACATGTAGTAATACCGTGTTAAAAACCACGTCTTACCATTGTGTTTATAGATGGCACCTTTGGTGCATTTTATCTTTTGATCATCCCAGTATGTGATGTAATCTTTAGATCTAAATGGAGCAACACAATACACTTTGTTTTTTGTAAACAATCTTGATTGTTCATTGAACATTGTAGAAGACTCATCAAATTCATATTCTCCTGGTTCTTTAAAACAGGACCATAAGAAAGCCACGTACTCTTCTCTTGTTTCAAAATCTGTTGTTGACCATTCTTTTAAATCATAGTCATATGTTGGGATTGTTAAGAACATACTTCATCAATTATTAGTTGAATACTTGTTGTAGCCGTTATAGGAAACTTCCATATAATGTCCAGAACTACATACTGTTTATCATTGTAGTCAATTAAATCTTTTCTGTTTGGCACATAATGGCTACGCATAAAAGCAATAGTCCCATCACTAACATGCACAAATTCTAGTTGTATAGTGTTCATATAAATTTTCTTTTTGAATGCCTCTTGTGTCTGTGTGGTTGCACAACTCTAGAAGCACGTCTTCTTGTTTTGTTCATTTGTGCCTTCATGATACTGTCTTGTTTCTTGACAATCTTAGTTCTATTTGCTGCATCTTCATTATGCGTTCTACCAACATTATAGTTAAGTCCACGTGCACATGATAATATACTGAGTATCAGAAAGGTATAAAATAGTTTCATTTTACTGATCATATGCTAGGTTCTGTCCACCTCTTACTGTAGACTTTTGCTCCTCCATTAAATCCTTATATGCTCCTCTAAAAGACATTCTAATTCCTTCAAAGTTTTTAGCAGCATTAACAATAGCAGTAATGTTTCCATCTCTACCATCTGTAATGTTTGTCTTCTCCATGTAAGTTGCTAGTTTATCTAACACTCCTTTTATTCCCATGTACGCCCTGTAAGTTGGCGTTTGATATAACTTAGCACTAAGTGCAACTGCATTGATAATGTCATCGTCTTCCACAGAAAAGGAAGCATTAATTTGCATAAGTATTGTTTCTTCTCTTTCATATTCTTTGATGTCAAAAAACGGATTAAGTTCTGGGTTTGGGCAAGTCATGTAAAATACATACAAGAATACATCCATATAATTCTCTGGGTATTTATCAATGATCACCTTCAAATGTTTAAGGGTGTAGCAGTGCTCAGTTGGCACCACTACCCCATTGTTTAAGTCAAATAGTTTTATCATAATTCTGCTTCTTTGTTTTCTAAGCCATGTAGAAAGTTATGAAATGCTAATACTGGCATTTTAACACACATGGTTATACCTGATTCTGTTTCTAGATAAGTAAATGGTTCAATTTCATTGTCAGCATTTACTGATGCTCTGTAATGAATCACGTCTTCCTTTACAAGATAACCTGGTACAAAAATAATGTGCCCTTCCTTTGCCCCTGTAATTTCTAAAGTAGTTCTGTCCTCTAGAACTAATGTTACTTCTAAAAATGTTTTTGTAGTTTCCATAATCATTTCTTTTTAATTGTTTCTTTGTTTTCTTTATACCAAGCCATAATGTTGTGTACTTCTTCCTTAAGGTAAGGTAATTCATAAGCAACTATATCCTTAATGATAGGATTACCTTGATCATCTAACTTAGTGATTGGATACCCATAATCATCTTCTCCTGTGTTTTCAAATGTAATATGATGTATGATAACATTACCAGCAATTAAGTTTGGGTTATGTTTTAAGATCATATACATATAAATTGACAACTGCAATGTGTAATGGTTTAAGTTACAGTCATCTAAGTGTGAAACAGGACCAGTCATTTTCTTTGAGATACCTTCCCAGTTTACATAAGACTCAGTCTCAATCTTCTTATTTGTCTTATAATCAAGTATATGCACTTGCCCATTGACAACCTCAACTAAATCTGATTGCCCACAGATACCTGCAGACTTTAAATACACCATATGTTCAGGATAAATTCCTTCACTTAGTATTTGATTAGATGCAATCTTTCTATCAAAAGCATCAGTCATAGGTTTTATAACAGGTAATCTTTTATCATAGCGTTCTATTGTTGCACAATCAAGGATATCTTTCTCACGTTGATCGTGATACCAGTTACCTAGTGAACATGCTCTATCAGATTCTTTCTTCCAAATATCTTGAATTTCTTCACTAGAAAGTCCATGCCATTTACTTTTTTTATTCTTAGAAGATTTACCTGCTATTGTCTTTGCGTCAAATGGTTGTTTCAGTGCACCAAGTAATGTAGTGACACTCAACCATTTAGTCTCATCAGCAACATCTAAAGATGTATATGTGTGAGTAATCGGTTCAAATGCTATTGCCATAATTATTTGTTTTTAAGATTTTTATTAAGGAGGTCTTCTTCTTTCTGACTCATTTCAGCTTTCCAAAATCCACGTGAACATTCTGAAGATAGACTTCTCAATTTTAGTTTTAGGGAACATCCACAATCACCACAACATGGACCTGTTCCAGGAATAGCACATTTGTTACCAAGAGCATCATGGTGTGTGCAAACATTACAAACAGCTTGACGTACTTTCATTATCTCTTCAACATGTTCAGTTTTGAAAATGTTATTTTTGATTCCTTCAAGAATCTTGCCCTTCTCTTTCCAGATCTGTATTGGATTTATCATGTTTGTTGGTTTTAAATTGTTCCTTTGCCTCTTGTGTTTCTTGTCTTCTTGTAAACTGTTCCTCAAATTTAGTCAATAATATCTCATAATTTTCTAAATCTTTCTTATAAGTTTTTCTATTTGAGAAAGCTGCCATAGAAGTATCTTCTTCAGTCTTCTTTAAGTATCCTTTAAGTCTTTCTGACTTGTTAATCATGCGTTGTTTAACAACAGAAAACGTACCCAGATTGGGAACATTAACAGAAAGATACTCAGCAGAACTTAACTTCTTTTGTACAGACTTATAATAAAAAGAAACAACATCCTCAACTATATGTAGTGGGATGTTGACTTCCTCAGAAGTCTGTTGTGCTATAACCTTTTTCTTAATTGGATTCAACTGCTAAAAATTTATAATCTAGTAAAACATTTCCTTTACTTTGAATGATAACTCCTGCAATAAGTATAGTTTTCTTGTCTAATGACTTAGATATGATACCACGCTTCTCTAACTTAGACATTCTGTTTCTTACATTTTGAGCTCTTGTAGAGAACTCTTCTGGCTCAATGTTAGGATGAAGTTTTTTTGCAGCTGCATTACAGAACTTACTCAACTCCATTGGACCCCATGTTCCTAACAATGTCAACAGTTCTATATCTGAAGGAATCAGATTCTCCTTTTTAAAGAAGATTAACTCAGTGATAATCTGATACTTGACCAGATCATGCTTACTAAGTCTGTACTTTTTTTCTATTTTGTTTACTTCCATTACTCATATTGTTGGTTTAATGTGGAGCCCCCTTCTTGTACAGACTGTATATCTTTTGCAGTTTGTTGATATTTTGAAGGATACAATTAGCAGGGGCATTTGAGGCTGTGATGGGATTTGAACCCACGATCTCTGAGGTGCACTTCTCAGCGAGATAACCAGACTTCTCTACACAGCAGGTGTTGTTAGGCAGTAGTTAATGCCTGCATTTTCTTATACATCTTCTTTGCGTGTTTTAAATCTTCACGCTCTTCATCAGTTTTTACAAATGCTTTTCTGTCGATATCAACCTTATGCAAGTTGATTTCTCTTTGGATAACATATTGATGTACCCTAACTGCATTGTTAATTGGGTTGTTATCTTTTTTCTTTTCAATTGTTGTGTTCATCTTTATTTACTTAAAGTTAAAACTTTCACTACCATCATTTGTGCTTTCAAGATATCACCTAATGCAACATCAGTCAACATGCGTTCCATAGGATTTACTTCTCTTCCATCAAAACTGTCAATCAACAAATCTGTTGCTGCTGCAAATAAACGTTTTGCTTCTGTCACCTTGACATCAGCTGATGGGTTAAAACTAACTCCTACTAATTGTTCACCAAATGTAGGTTCTACTTGTGTTGTTGTTTCTGGACTCATAGTTATAGTAATAAAGATGATTTACTTGGTGTTTCTTCTGGTGCATGTTTCCATCTAAAAGCGATGTCATGTTCACCTACCATTATTTTAAGTGTTCCATCCATGTCTACTCCTTCAGCATGTTGTAATACATGACCAGGAACAAAGATGTACTCACCTACTTTCCATTCTTCTACATCATCACCTACTGCGTAGATTTGCAA
>Ga0209596_1000400_pt1 | contig 40219 bp, 52 predicted proteins | sample M_130807_MF_Meta_FD_187314 | JGI IMG/M metagenome (GOLD analysis project Ga0209596, IMG submission 187314) | Freshwater microbial communities from Lake Montjoie, Canada to study carbon cycling - M_130807_MF_MetaG (SPAdes) (version 2) | ecosystem: Environmental > Aquatic > Freshwater > Lake...
GGATTCCATCAATGGCAGCATAACGACATACGTCGATGGGGTCTTTCCACGCTTCGTCGGGGCCGCCTTCGGCTGTGTATTCTTGGAACGCTTGGATAATGTTTTGACAACGGTTGGATACATAAAGATGTGGGCGATTAACGCCATCTATCGAAATTTTTTTATTATAAGCCATCTTGCTTTGGAGGGCTTGGATGCCGTCCTCAATATCAAGTCCGGGCGCAGGAACAAACGTCAGGCCAGCCATAGATAAGTCTTCGATGATAGAGGAAGCCCCGTCCTGCCCCTGATATTTGGCCGCGCCTAAACGTGGGTCAATCAGCCGTTCAAAAACATTTTCTTTATTTTCAGACTCTAGGGTAGTGATTAGATTAACATAGTCCTTGATGCCATAGCCCAGTCCTTTAGACCCTTCGCCGCCTATCCATTTGCCGCCATGCCACTTAGCCCAGTCTCCTGTAGCAACATCAGGCCATTCCCGATAGATGTAATAGGTCTCTGTCTCATCCACAGCTATCCAGCACATGAACCAATTCTTGCGGCCAGCAGGGTCTAGCACCATATACCTAGTGACGTTTATCCTAGGAATTTTTTCGTGGGGTATGACATTTACATCCGTACTAAAATTAGGGAACTGACAACTAAAGCTCTTGGTAGGAATCCCATACGCACGGCATAGGATTTCTTCCTCTGGCCTATTGGCTAAGTCCTTGGCAATACGGTCATAGCCGCCAAAGGGATTGTCTTTGGTATGGAAGTAGATAACGGCGGCATTACGATTCTTGGAGTGTTGAATCGTAGACACCAAACGTCCTCCAAGTAGTTCTGCTGGTTTGCTTTCTATGGTCGTAGCCCCGCCAATGTAGTCGCGCACTACCTCTGTGTACCCATCAATAGGAGTGAACGTCACAATCATCTTGGCATTGCGGGTAGCCAAACGGAATCTAAGGGTGTTAAGCAGGTCTGGCCCAATGAGATACTCATCGCACCATGCTCCAATGTTCATCACCTTGGCATCCCTGCATCCCAGCTCCGCACCTTCCAAGATGGTGTCGTTGTTCAAATACTGGGCATAGGTTTTAAAAATTATTTGCGACAGGCTATTAGGCAGAATCAAACTCCCTTTGCTAAAGCCGTTCTTTCTAGTGTAGCTAACATTCTCCTCTGCCCCCAGCATCTTCTTCCTATATTCTTCTGGCAGAGCATCATAGATGGCACTCTGCTGTTGACGAATGGATACGTCGGCGTTTTGGCTGAAGCACATAATGACGCTGCCGTGGTTCTCAATCGCCGCCTGCACTACAGCCCTAGCGGCATAACTTGTTTTACCAGAACGATTACCACCACTAATCAATATCTCTGTAAATTTAGCAAGCTGCTGGTCGGCCTGTTTCCAATGCGGAAGAACAAAGCCATAACGATAGCTGTCCCGCTCGCTGTTAGCAATAGACGAATGATATATCTCCCACAGCTCCAGCAACTTGCTAGGCTCCATCTGCGCCATCTCATCAGGCGTCGGCGGACAAAGCACTGGGTGTGATTTCCACTTCATGCGGCTGGCGGCACTACAAAGCTCTCCACAGGAATAGCATCCTTAATCAAAGAAGCCTTAGCAGCATTGATGGCGGCAACAGCATCCTCTAAGGAAGGCTTCCCAGACCTATGCTCAATCACCACCTTAGCCTCGCCCAAACTCTGTAACGCTTTATCCATAGCAATACCATAGGGCAACACAAGGTCGCGGATGTTCACCTTTTTCATTGCTTCCTCATCATTCGCTAACATCTCAGCCTTCTGAGCAATTAGTAATCTCATCTTCTCCGCTATCTCAAACCCATCTGCTGCAAGCTGTTGTCTACGAACGTCCATAGCCACTTCATTGCGGGCCTTTAAGGAACTGATGGCATTAAAGGACAATCCCGTCTCTTTGCGTATCTCCTCAAACGTCCATCCCTGACATAGCCTCTCTAGCGCCAACACAGCCTCTTTAGGACGTTTTGATTCTGTAAGCGCACCATTCCCCCCATGCGCCGCCACACTTGCCGCAATGACAGGTAGAACGTATTCCTTATCCATCCCAGCATCCTACCCCCCAACAACATCTGTGTCAAGCATATACTCGTTTCCTTTATACGTTAAATAAACGTGATAAGAAAAGCCAATTTTTTTGCGGCATCCATACCACCTAAAGGGAGTGTCTTAGCTTTACCACCTAGGGGTAGTATCACCACGCCAGTAGGCATCTGCCACGACAGTAGGCATCATCACGAAACAGATTTCGTCATCATGTCAGGCCATGTTGCAATTTTTTTTAGGGTGGTGCTAACCAATCCCAATCACAGTCAACCAGCGTCCGTCCGACCCCCTCCCCCCCCCTATCAGCTATTGCATATGCTTGGCAATAGGTAATGATAAGCTGTCTCAATAACCTAACGCAAACAGCTTGCGGCTAGCAGTAAGCATCTTAAGTAGTTTAGTAAACAAGTCTAATTAGAATCATTCTAAACAGGAAAAGGCATAGCTAGGTAGCCTTAGAAATCAAATCGCCTAGAATAGCCCTAGAACGGTAGCTAATAGCTTATGCAACTGTTTAACATTAGGGGCGTGCGGGAGTTTGCAGCTAGGGGAGCAAAGGGGTTCCGTTGGCTTGCCCTGGCCATTGTCTGACCGCTCCGCTCCGGCTTGCGCGGCCCAGGGGCCGCTAGCTTGCTCCCGGTAGTTTGGGTCTTGGGATGGGGCTTTTCTCTCTCCCTTGGTTTGGGGGCCGCCGAAAAATATTTCACTCTTTGTTAAAATAGTTATTGCAATCTGTAATTCATGCCCCCATATTATGCACAGTCGAACGAAAACCGCTCGACGCAACCAATAGAAATAAATGAATTATAAAAACACAAAAATCCTGCAAAAAGCTTTGTCGTCATCCGATAAAGTCTTGATGCAGGAAGCATTGAGAATCGCAATTGAGCACAAGCAAAGCGATTTACAAGCTAGTGCAGAAGCAAAGGATTACGTTGCATATCGGAAAAATGCTAACCAATACGCGAAATTAGCCGAGTCTTTGCATTGTCTAAACTCTAACTAAATACATCCCATGAAATTAGTCGAAACGTATAACTTTATGTCTAACCTACCATATAAGATTCTTTCCCAAAGAGTAGGTTTCAAGTCAGGTTCACCATCCGGCTTTACGGAATCCGGATACATAGCATATTTGCATGACGGCATCAATAAAAAATCCCAAGAGGTTTGGGGATTAAGTCATGATAGCGCAATCGCGAACCTAAAAACCTTTCTTGCAAAGTAATTCAACCAACATAAAAAAATGAACACCATAAAAGTCCCCGCGTATTTTTTTGACGATTACGACGTGCGCGAGCTTCCAACACCTTGCGTTATTAGTCGCAACTCACGCACCGTCACGGTCGCCGCCAACGACTTAAATCTAGCAGAGCTACTTAACGATGCCGAACACTATGCTAACCGCTATGGGCCTACCGCGGGAGACCCAGATTATGCGGGTCTTAGGTCGAGCGCGAGGGCTACGGTTAGAGCAATCAAAAAATTTGCCACCATTTAACTCTAAATTCAACCAATATAAAAACATGACAACCGAAACCGCCGCCATTATTGGCGCAGATAAAAACACATTGCTAGGCTTATTATACGCCTTTATAAATAAAAGGCCGGGGCTTGATTTTGGCAATTACGGCGACCGCGCCGCCTACCGTTCAGAGATTCGCAGCATCACAAGGCAACGCGCTGACGCGCTAAGATTGCTCCGCGCCATTGAGCTACGGGATAGCATCACCGCCGCCGATATTATGGCCGCCTTTAATGGCCGCCTAACGCTAGGCCGCGCCAAGGGCAAGCTGTGCTTAGACTATTGCACGGGGCAGTATTGGCCGACCGAATACCGCGCCGCCGTTGCCCGTCTTGCGTCATCGCTTCTTTGGGGCTATTGGCGGGATGCTTCTTATTATGTAAATGACGGGGGGCTAAATGTTGCCCATTACATTCGGCAAACCGCCAAGCGAGAGTTTGGTCGCGGTATTGCTTCCCGTTGGTTCAACTAATACACTAAACACCTAGCCTAATGCCCCGCTCCCTCATTCGTGAGGGGCGGGGTTTTAGGCTGAACCGGGCGCATTTGCCCGGCTCAATTCAACCCATATAAATAAAATGAAATTGTCAAAAGACTGCTTAGTAGAAAAGATTTGCTCAAAAGACGCAACACGGTTTGCCATAAATGCGCCTTTTTTAGACATTACTGACGGCAAGGCCAATCTGATTAGCACTAACGGGCGGGCCATTGTAGTCATTCCTGTTGAAGTGGCCGCTGAAGATACGGCGGGATATATCCCCATTGACGGTCTAAAGGCGGCCCGTAAAGCCACTAGAGGGAAGGGGGGCGAAATTGACGCAAAGGCTAACGGGGCATTTTTGCTTAACAACGGGCAGAGTTTCCCGCGCAATGTAGACGCAACTTTTCCCAATTGGCGGCAAGTTATCCCGGCGGACAAGCCTTTCGTGTTTGAAGTGGGCTTAAATGCTAGCTACTTGCTCGACCTAGTGCAAGCCCTGGGGGGAACGGGGAACGTGCGTTTAAGCTTCACGGGGCCACAAGACCCAATTATGGTTCGCGCAATGGAGGGGCCGCTGAAATATGAGGACGGGGCCAAGGCGGTGCTGATGCCCGTCCGTATTACTTAAACAGCTAACATCTCACCCAATGCCCTGCCGCCTCTTAATTGAGCGGCGGGGCTTTTGAGTGTCAACGCTTGGCAATTCCGCTCGGTGTTGGCTTTATAGCTATGCAAACAAACAAACACACAAGCGGGCCTTGGTTCCGCACTGTAAGTCAACATAATGGAGAAACGGTTTATGATATTTGCACCGCCGCCGATAATGGCGAGCCGAAGGAAATGATTGCGCGGGTCAACCATTGCGTCATCACGCCAGGGCTTGCTATATCTGATGAAGTGAGAGCAAACGCCCGCTTAATTGCCGCCGCGCCTGATTTAATATTGGCTATGGAGGAAATGCTAGCAATATTTGGAGAGCATGAACAATATGATGACGAATCGGCGCGAGTTATAACGCAAACCCGCGCAGCCATTGCCAAGGCAAAAGGGGCCGCATGAAAACACTCTATGACCTTACGCTTGGCCTAATGGCCTTGGCTTGGCTAGTGCTTTGTTTCCTTCTGGTGCCGCAAATGTTTAACGGAGGGGAGAATGACTAAACCAAACAAGACAGGCCCTAAAACTGCCCTAGACGGGCCGCGCAAGAAACTCCTAACAAGACCTTACATATCGGCAACCAACTTTCGCAAGATTGGTTTATTTCGTTCGCTGTATGGGGTTGCAGCAGGAAGAATTTTTGACGCGGCAATGGATTTTGCTTCTACTCATCGAGACTTTAAGTTACCTACTAAGGGGCGCAAACTTAATCACGAACCAATAAAGGAATCAAATGGCTAATATTTTTGACTTAATGGAGGAATATTGTGCCGCAAATAACGGCACAAATGCGGCCCTAAAGGAAGCTAAAGGGGCCGTAAGCTGGGGCATTAAGAACGGGCTTGTCAAGCCCGCCAGACCTTCTTTAGGTACGAATTACAACTGGCATTTATCTCGACGCATTAAGCGTCTGGAAGCCGATAAATTAAGACACAATAATAGAATCAAACAGATATTATCAAGATGAACAAAATAATGACATTAAAAAACGGGGGGGCTTGTATAGACATTTCCCCTATGACGGAATGGGATTTTGCAGCCGTGTTTCATGGCCGCGAAATGTTAATACTTGAGAATTGTCTTGACGGCCAAATTCGGCGCGGGTATAATTCAAACATAAAGCCGCTAACAGTAAGCAACCCAAAGAAAACAAACAGCAAGAAACAAAAAGTTTCTGGGCTTAAGGCAAAAACCATTAATAGATAATTATATGAAAATAGAATACATCATACAAGAGGCATCTAAATGCCCACACGGAATCATTTATTATGATTCTTTAGAATTAGGAGTCTTCAAACGGCTTGACCATGCTTTACGGGTATTGGTCAAAATGGAAAAAGCTACGACTAGCTTCAAATATCGGCTAGTTAAGAGAGTGGAAACAATCGAACGGGGGGAAATTTTATGAATGTAAATATTGATAACACACGTTGGCTGGGTGTTGGGGATACGGTACGGGCAACCGATTTTATTGCCCTTCAAGACGATGAATCACAGTATGATTTCATTTGTGTGGGCGGCGAATATGACGGGCATATCCTCGACGGAACCGAGGAGTATGAATTTCGCCGATTAAATGTTCAAGACCCAGTTGACCTAATATGTATCGAAAATGATATTTTCACAGAAATGGGGCGGGCTGCTTTAGTTGTAGCCATTGAAAATATTGTAATCCTTGACCGCAAACACCGCGATTACGGCCCCAACAACATCAAATGGCTAGGCGAAAACGGGATTTGTGGTCGCGTAGGCGAAAAAGCCATCCGTATTAAGAGTCTTCTGGAGAAAAAAACCGTCTTGAACGAGAGCATACACGACTCGTGGCTTGACATTGGCAATTTTGCCCTCATCGCCATTTTGTATAGGAGAGGCATCTGGAGATAACTCCAAACCTCGAAAAGTCAGTTAAAAACATAACAATTATATGTCACTAGAAAATTGTATCAACACCCCTATCGGGGATTACGTGCGTGGGGGATTTTCCGCCACTATTCAAATGCCATTAACAAGATTATCTAAAGACGGTGGTAAGCCGTTTTTCGTGGCTAAAGTAGCCGACGGAGCATTCAGGGCTGACGTTATATCGTGGGCAAGAGATTTTGCGCCATTTAACAATCAGCGAGTCCATTTCTCAGGGAAAGACATCAAGCGTGGAAACGACTATAATGGGACTGCAAGTTTCAATATTGGGAAGGGGACAGTCTGTGCAAGTTTGGGTGCTGGGGATGCCGCCGCTGAAGTTCATTCAGAGCAGACGCAAGCGTTCCCTACAACGGTGACACGCTCGGCTCCTAAGCCATACATCCCGCCTGCAAATGCGCCTAGAGTTGAGGGTATGGCGGTGGGTAATGCGTTAAGTAACGCCACTCAGATTGCCATCGCCTCAAAAATTCAATCGGAAGCTTTGGAAGCTTTCTTGTTTCACACGGCCTCAAAATATTTGAGGACTGCTAGCAGATTGTTGTCTGGTGAACTTGCTACATCTAACATCACAACCGCTACAGTTGTAATGAAGGATGAGTCAGAAGAAGCACCGTTTTAATTATCAAGCAGGGGTGGGTAATTCCCACCTTTGCTTCCCTTTCTTAAATATATATAAACATGAGTATTGAAAATGGACATTGGTATACGTTGGACGGCCAAGCCGCCCACTCGCAGGTCACAAAGACCAAAGGCGCGAAAAGCCCAACGCGCCCAACTACAATCGCTGACGCTAAACGACTGGGCTTGTTGCCAAGCGTATCCGCTTACACCCGTATGTTGGCCGCTCCCTATCTGGAACGCTACAAAATGTTGGAGGTTGCGAAGGCGTGTTACGCTTGCCCACCGTCTGGCGACGAAAGCTACGACGACTACGCTCGTCATATTCTGGAGAAAAGCGGCAAGGATGGCTCTGGTGCGGCTGAAGTGGGGACACAAGTTCATGCGGCTCTCGACCTGTATTTTACCGACCCAATACGATACAATTCTTATCCCCTTATTTTCCTTCAAGATGGTAGTGTAGTGCCAGCCGATTCTTTTGTGCTGCCTGCGGTAGCTAAGATTAAGAGTATGGGGTTAAAGGTCGAAACAACTGAGAGCATCTTGGTAAATGCGGCCTACGGCTACGCTGGGACTACCGATATGATATTTACCAAGGGCGAGAAATGCGGCATCCTTGACTTCAAGACCAAGCGTACTAAGGAGGATGAGCCTGTTATTTCAGGGGATACGCACGCCATGCAGATTGCTGCTTACCATGCGGCCTATTGGGGAGCAGCGGACGGTGACGCTATTGGACTCAATGCCATTGGGTATAACGTCTACATTTCTACAACCGAGATTGGGCGTGTGAATGTGGTGGAATATTCACGGGACGAGCTTCTGGACGGCTGGCAGGCTTTCAAGAGTTGCTGCACCCTGTACCGCTACATAAAGAAATTCGACCCACGCAAGAAATGAACTACGAACAAACATTTATTGGGTCATGTCTACAGGACGGGGCATACGTTGATTTAGCCATCCAAGATGGCCTTGTGCCAGCTTGTTTCACCACAGATGACCGCAGGGACATTTGGGGCGCATTATTGGGCAATAGGACAGAGGGACGGCAAACAGATACGACTGGCATATTCATGCAAATGGGGACGAAATGCCCTAGCACGGAGCTGTTTGCCTGCGAAGCGGCGGCCCCTACAACAGCCTATGCCAAGAAGTGCTTAAAAACCATTATCGAAGCCTATGGAATCAGTCTGATTAAGCCTGCCCTAAAGGGTGTGCTGGAGAAAATAGACAAAGGGCTAGACTACGACGCTGTAAAATCGTCTGTAGATGCCCTAGAATCGATTTTAAGGCCATCCGTGAGCCAAGACGTATCTATGCCCCAAGTGGTGGACGAAGCCTCCCTTTGGGCTACGCAGCAATGTTCTGGCAAGGTTCCTGTGGAAACCGTTGTTATGCTGGGACTTAAAACATTTGACGCTCTAGCTACGCCTATCCAAGAGCATGAATACGTTGTTGTAGGTGCTAGAACATCAACAGGTAAGAGCAGCTTCATGGCACAGGTGGCAGGCTATAACCTCAAGCGCGGCCTCAAAGTGGCTTATTTCACCTTAGAAACCAGCAGCAAGAGCCTTGTGCTGCAAATCGCGGCACAAAGGGCTGGGGTGAACCTCCGAAATCTGCGGGACGAGTTTCCACCACAACAGGCTAAGTTTCAGCAAGAGCTTGCAACATTGAGAACGCAACCCTTCTTGGTGTTCGACCGCGACCTCACTTTGGACAAGATTGAAGCACGTTGCCGCCTATTGGCTACGTCATTCAAACCTAACTTAGTGATTATCGACTATCTGGGGCTTATTAAAGTGAAGGCTGATGGTGCTTACGAGCGCATGAGTGCCTTGTCTAAGGCCATGATTCCCCTCAAGAAGTCGTTAGGCTGTGCGCTAATGGTGGCCGCGCAATTGAATCGCGGCAACGAGAGAGAGGACAGACCGCCCAACAGAACAGACTTCCGCGACACGGGAAGCATTGAGGAAGATGCACACAGGGTGCTTGCAATTCACCGTCCCTCGAAAGATGATAGCGGAGAATTACAGGGGCTAGACCGCTCCCAATTCCAAACAGAACTTTATCAACTGAAACTCCGTGACGGCCCATTGGCGCAATCACGTTGCCAATTCCAAGCAAAATATACACGCTTTGTAGAATAAATAATTTGCCTTTGTAGCTCAGTGGTAGAGCATCTGTTTTGTAAACAGGCGGTCGTAGGTTCAAATCCTACCAAAGGCTCCAACTTAATAAACAAATAAAATGACATGGATACTACCGAAATCACTCATCTCAGCCTTTGCTCTGGATACGGAGGTCTTGACCTCGGAATCAAAGGAGTCTTTGGCGAAAATGTGCGGACAGTTGCTTATGCGGAAATCGAAGCCTTCGCAATTGAGTGCCTACTTGCGCGAATGGAAGGCGGGCAACTTGATGCGGCTCCAATCTGGCCTAATCTTAAATCCTTCCCTTGGCAGGCGTTTTCAGACCGCGTGGACATCCTTTCTGGCGGCTACCCCTGCCAGCCATTTAGCGCAGCCGGGAAGCGACTTGGCACAGAAGACCCAAGACACTTGTGGCCTTTCATCGCAAACGGAATTCGGATTATGCGACCCAAGTTTTGTTTTTTTGAAAACGTCGAAGGACACATCTCTCTTGGACTCAGAGAAGTCGTTGGAGAATTGGAATCAATGGGTTATCAAGTGTCGTGGGGAATATTCTCAGCGCGTGAAGTTGGCGCACCCCATCAAAGGAAACGAGTGTTTATTTTGGCCTACCGTAACAACAGCGGAAGCGGGGAAAATAAGTTGCTGTCCAAATTACGGACAGTTAGGATTGAGCAATCATCCAGAGGTTTGCGGTTATGTGGTGAACCGACCCAAGTTGAAGAAAAAACGGTTTGGCCAAGCCGCCCTGGTCAACCCCAGCACAAATGGGAACCGCCAAGAGTCGTGGATGACTCCAAACACGATGGATTCGCTCCCAGTCAGGTCAGCAGAAGCATTGATGAGACAACATCACAACAACCGAAAGGGAAGGACAACTCATTCCAATTTGCGGGAACAAACAACGATGCCACCGCCAAGTCATTTAGCGTGGGCAACACCCGCGACAAGGGATACACAGGGTCCAAGGGGGAAGGCCGCGCAAGAGAGGAAGGGGAATCCAATGGATACGCTTCCGAATCAACTAATGATGAACGGAGGAAAGCTCAACCCTCGTTGGGTAGAGACTTTGATGGGACTGCCAGTGGGATGGACTATGCCGAGCTGTGTGTCTCCTGTGACAATCGCCACGACGAACTCAGACTCCTTGGAAATGGGGTTGTTCCAGCTACCGCAACTAAAGCTTTCTTGACATTGCTTGAGGATTTAATCAAATAACTTCACTTAATAAAAATATGAATGAAATATATCCATTGATAGTAGACGGCAGAATCAACTACGCAAAAGCGTATGGTACATTATCGGGTTTGTTTATCTCCATCAAACAGGGCTACATCACCAATGAAGAAGCCTTGGACATTTACGACAAGCTCTATTACATTGTAAACGAACAAGAGAAACTCAATCGCCAAGACGTAGCCCGTAACTAATAAATATATGTATTATACAGAACTCCGTATTCAGAACGAACAGCATCAAAGCCGTGTAGACGCAGCATGGGAAAATCGTGTGCGTGCAGAATCCGCATCCCGGCTGTTCAATCACGGCCACACCAATTTATCGCTCCACTCAAACCCAATCCAACAATCGTTGGATGCTCGGAATCTTGTGGGGAAAGTGCAGGGCGATTCTATTTCAAATGAAACGAACACCGCTTAGACGTGTCTCTAAAAAACGGCAAAATGCGCTCACCATTTATCGGCGGCTCAAGAAAGAATACTTTCTTCTCAACCCTGTTTGTGAGGTGCGTGGATGCTCTCATCCTGCTGTTGATATTCACCATCGCCTTTCCCTTGGTCGCGGTGGTAGTTTTCTTGAGCCAAACAATTTTATGGCTGTTTGCCGTTTACACCACATCCAAATCCATAACAATCCTCGTTGGGCGGAAGCTGAACATTATCTATTAAAATAATCCTATGACAAACAACACAGACATCACCACAATCGTAAATTCATACGTTGATATGCTCAAAGATGGGCAAATCGACTTGCAGGACGCTTATGAGAACGGCGACCATAAAACCTATTTCTCTGCTATCGAGCGGCACTTGAAGCTCACAGAGGCTATTGATACAGGGCTTATGGCTACCCAAAAGATTAAGGCTCTTAGCGAATGAAGGTTGAGTTTACAGGAGATAAAGGACGCTACCATGTTGCTAGCAGTGATAGCACCACTAGTCACTTAGTAGACATCTTGGCCTTGCGCGGCAAAGATATGCGCTGCAACGGCCAATGTTCCTGTAGAGACTTTGAGACACGTTGTTCTCCTGAGTGGGCTAAAAGCGGCACTATTGTAGAACGTGATGAGCCAAACTACACACGATGTAAGCACATCACCGCCGTCATCTACGCCATTGGGAATCGCTACGCCGACCACATGAGCATCCAATGAAGCCTCCTAAAACTCATTGCAACGGCACTTGGACAACGGCTCGTTTCTTTGGGTTTATACGCTCGGCTCTCCGCAGGACATGGACACGCTGGCCTGAGCAATACAGGGCTAGGAATATGGCTCGCCGCCCCTACAAGGGGAAGAACAAACTCCAGAAGTGGGAGTTTCTATGCGCTGAGTGCAATGAGTGGTTCATGGCTAAAAATACGCAAATCCATCACAGGATTGAGTGTGGCACGCTTAAAAACTTTAATGACATAGCTGGCTTCACAGAACGCCTGTTATGCCCTGCCGAAGACCTACTGGTGCTTTGTAAGAAGTGCCACAAAGAGAAACATCATCCCAAGAAATAAATGCAATCAGCAATGAGAAATAGAAATGCGGCCCACGTTGACTTCGCAGCCCTGCGCGGAATCTTCTCTAACGCCCTAGCCATGCCATCCAACATTGACATGGTGCTAGAGCGACACGGCAAGTTTTTAATCGGAGAATGGAAGCGGCCTAATGAAGCTATTAGTGCAGGCCAGAAAATCATGCTGCTCCACTTAGCCATGATGCCAGACTTCACCGTCCTTATTATCGAGGGAGATACGGACGAGGATATGGTGATACATAATGTATGGCAACTTACCCCCCACCGCACACTCAAACCCATCACTAGCTCAATAGAAACATTTAAGACCTATCTCTCAGATTGGTTCAACGCAGCATAAAAACAACAATGAATAATCGCTCCATTAAACGTCTGTTTTGGGACATTGAAACTTCGCCCAACGTCGTCCTATCATGGCGCGTAGGCTACGACCTAAACATTGCACAGGACAACATCATCAAAGAGCGAGCCATCATCTGCATTGGCTACAAGTGGGAGCATGAAAACAAATCTTATATCTTAACATGGGATAAGAACCAATGCGACAAGGCTATGCTCAAGAAGTTTCTAGAAGTGGCCGCCGAAGCTGACGAGATGGTGGCACACAACGGAGACAAATTTGACGTTAAGTGGTTCAAGACCCGCTGCATCTTCCACGGCCTAGCATTTGAACCCTATAAGACGGTGGATACGCTCAAGTGGGCTAGGGGCCAATTCCTATTCAATAGTAACAAGATGGATTACTTGGCGCGTTATCTAGGCTTGGGGGCCAAGATTAAAACAGAGTTTGGGCTATGGAAGGACATTTGTCTACACAACAGTCCCAAGGCCATGAAGCTAATGACGGACTACTGTAAACACGATGTAGTGATATTAGAGAAGGTGTGGAAGCGTCTATCTGACCTGATGGCCGCCAAGACCCATGCTGGCGTGCTTCTAGGGCATGAGAAATGGACTTGCCCCCACGATGGCAGCCGTAACGTCATCACTTATGGCACATCCGTATCAGCCAAGGGGGTGCGAGCCTATAAAATGAAATGCAAAGATTGCGGCCACTACTACACCATCACGGAGAGCGTGCATAGCGAGTATGTTGCCGATAAAGTGGAGGCCAAGAAAAAATGAACGGCAAAGGAGATAGGCCAAGACCTGTAGATTTAGAGAAGTATGCCGCCAATTATGATGCCATTTTTAGGAAACCAACACTTAAACCAGAAAAAGTAAATAGCTATTTCAATCCCCGAAGACTCTATTCACTTTTTAAGAAAATCAAATGACAACTGAAACTGACAAACTAAAAGCTATTCTTGCGGCTGTTAAAGCCTACCCATTCTTGCCAATGGGCCTATTGCAACTAATTGAACAGATGGAGGGAACACCATGAGCGACTTGAATCTCCATAATTATTACGACACCAACAACAACACCATAGAACAGCTTAAGACCATAGGCTTTCCTGTAGTGCATCCTTGGTGGTCTGACACCCTAAAAATTACGTCTGGATGCCGCGACTTCACTGCCTTAGTTCAAGAAATTTGGGGCGGCCAAGAGGACTGTGTAGACGTAAACAACAAGGCCAGCATCATCACAGTGCATTGTGATGCTTGGCGTCCTCAAGGGAAGTATCTTGCCACAATTAAGGGCGGCTCACGGTCTGTAGCCTTACACGGCAACGTAATGTCACACGGCACAGAGGTGGACGTAGACATTGGCAACTGGAGCGACCAAAGCACTATGCCCACCACAGAAACCGTTTTGGGCCTCTACAGCAAGACAGGGAAGCCTATCTTAGTGCGCGTGTTGAATGGAACGGCCCCATACATGATTGATGGCACAGGGCCATACATCTATACGTTCCCTAAACCCGACACTTGGTATCACAGATACGTTGTCTGGATATTCCTAACGAGCCTTGGACTGTGGAAACGAATAAAATCCAGCTAAACTTTACTTACCGCCAAGAGTCCGTCTTACTGCTGCACTTGCAGGAACTTCAACTGGCTTTTGTCGTTTCTGAAATCTTGCGTCTCTCAGGGCATCTACATCTTCCCGTAATCCGGGGGTGTTCTGATATAGCATAATAGACTGCTGCACCCCTAATCTAGAGATTGCTTCCTCTAGGTTTGCTCCCGCATCCATAGCCTTGCGGATTCCGGGAACTCCCAAAATAACGCTTGCGGCCCTATAGTGACCACGGGCGACAATATCCCCTAAACCCTTTACAAGCGTTCCAATACCAAAGGACGATGGATTTGCGGTAATAATAGCCTTACCAGCAACAGCACCTTCTGCAACAAGTCCAGTGGCAGCCTTAGCCTCCTGCGACAACATATTGCGTTGCCGCACAATTTCTAGACGTTGAGACATAGCATTAATGTCTTTCCAAGCCTCTGGGCCAACTATCATCCTAATGCGGTTGGCGCTATCTTTATTGGATTCTCCAAAGAATTTAGCTACATTGTTCCAATTAACAGATTCTTTAGTGTTTTTGGTGGCATGGGTAACAAAATCAAGTGTATCAGCAATAACATGAAGTCTCGCCTGTTGTAAAAATTCTGGAGATGTTTTTTCAAATGCTGCTAACATCTCCCTTACAACCCCATCGCTATATTGCGATGGGTCAGCAATTGATTTAACCAACCGTTTAAATTGCTCACCGCCTTCGGTTGAACTTATTCCAAAGTTCTTGTTGCCAGACATAGCCTTTGCCAAAGGGGTGTTCTCAAGTGTCTGCACTTGGGCATTAATCTCTCGTAAATCTTTACGCGCCAATCTAGCCCTTTCCGCAGCCCTATTCCATGCTTCGTCTTGTCTCTTTGTTAAACCAATAACCTGTAAATCTCTAGAACTTTGCAGTTCTTTTACGGCTTTAAGTTCATTAGCAACTTGGTCAACCGCCACAGTAAGACGACCAACTTTGGGGTTATCTAGAATATTGGCAACGTATGCATTGTTGAATATCTTATTAAATTCTTCGGCATTTAGATTGTTTCCAAGGCCAGCTTTTTTAACCATTTGGGTTATGTCTCTTACTTGTTCAAGAGAACCCAAGCCCAAATCTCTTACTTTCAACACCCCAGTCCTTCCTTTAGAAAGCGACAAGAGGTCTGAATAAAGGCCATCTAGATTAACAAGGTCAGATGCTTTTTCTAAATTCTTGTTAAGCAATGCTCCCCTTATCATATCAGCCGCATGGGATTTCATAGTAATACCAAGTTGGGCGTTACCCGCCGCAACGGTATCAATATATTTCATAAGCCTGAGATAACCAGTACCATCTCCCCCAACCGTCACCATATTGTTTACAAATTGTTGAACATTAAGGTCGCTAGGGTCAACAGCGGCTAATAGCTTAATGGCTGAATCCCCTTCAGCATCTAAAACAGTGCGATAATATCTATTGGCTTTTTTGAATTCTTTAATCTGGGCAGGACTCATTTTAGACGTAACAAATGTAGATATTTTGTCATCTGCTTCCGATAGAATTCTAGTGCTGCCAATACCTGTTCCCGGAACTTTTGGAGATATTTGTTCGTTAAGCTCTCGGCGCAATGCTCGTATATCAGCTAAATTTAAATCTTTGATTGTCCCGTCTTTTGCAACGATATATCTATCAATAGTGGTATTAAGTTTTATTTGGTCAATCTCTGCGGATTCCCGAAATGCTTTACCGCTGGTAATGCTAGTTCTAATTCCTTGGCCGTCAAAACGGCGAGTTTGTGTGTCTATCCCAGCAAATAATGCATCTTCTGTTTTTTTAATATGAAGTTGCATTGGCACCCAAATTTTAGTCTGAAACAACGCCGCAGATTGCGCTGGTTGCAAACTTCTGTCTGTCATTTTTAAACGTAAAAGAGCTTCAGCATTTTTTGCAATAGTAACGGCATTAACATTTGTAACAGCATCAGAGGCATCTTGTAGTTTCTTCTCTGCTGCTGCAATATCTACAGAAATACCAGCATTTGCTTGCGCTCTAGCTGCTTGTAATTCAGCAAAAGCCTCCTGATTTAATCTTTCTGCCTCTAAATTAGCCTTAGATAGAGATGCTTGGGCAACCTTTGCGTCATCTAAACTGTTTGCAAATGGGCGCAACTCGGCTGCCATAGTGGCTCCATCCACTTGTGGAATTGCAACTGATTGCCATTTCTGAGCTAAAACATTCTCAAACTCCTGTGTTTCACTACGTCCTGTTCTACCAACAACAGAACCTTGTCCAAACATGGTGGAAGATTGATAACCTAATGGGGGCGGAATGTCTCCAAATGCTTGTCTAGCCGCAGCCGTCTCCCTAGTGAGTGTTCTTACGCCTTCGCCATAACGACTAAATGCTCCAAGACCAGCAGCAATCATTGTAGGAAGATTGCGAGCTTCAGATAGTTCCTGTCCACTTGGCATCCTGCCAGTATCTAGAAGGGACTTAATCGTTTCTCCAGCCGTTGAAACGCCATACTGAATACCAGCATTTACTCCAGCCCCAACACCATAACCAAAAGTCCTTGCAAGTGCGCTAGATTCAACTGGGCCTAATAAAGCCATTGCCTGTGAACCAGATGACCCTAAAAGACCTACTTGGAGTTCGCGCCCAAGTGTGCTTTTTTGCCCCTCTAATTGATTGGCAAACATATCTGCACTGATTGCAGCCAGTCCAGTAATAACAGCTTTGCTGCCATAATTCATTGCGGCAACTTCTGGATTAAGCGAGGCAAAATATCCAGCAAGCCTCACAGACGGAGCTAAGCTCTTTGTTAAATCTGACGTGCCTTGGGATAGGTCGCTGCCACTAAAATTGAGAATACCAGACGTTATCTTAGCGATTGGTTCTCCATATTGTTTAGATAATTCTGGCCCAATAGACTTATAAAATGGAACTTGTTGTTGCGTTGTTGCTGGTGCGGTAGCAGTAGGTGTTGTTTGCGGTGTTTGTTCTTGGGCTGCCGCATTAAGAGCAGCCGCAAGTTCATTAGCTGCTGATGTATCTCCAGCATCAACAGCTCTTTTATATGCAATGCCCAGTTCTTGTGGTGTTGGCATATAAATTACTTTGGAAGATACTGTTGTGCGGCTGGGCTTAAAGCAGTAGCACTAGAGGAACTGCCAGAAGAACTGCCAGATGACGAAAAATCTTTCTTATCTTGTTCAAGTGATGTTATAACCCTGTCATAATATTTCTGCACAATCTCAAGATTGGACTGAAATTGTGGCGCACTTTGAGATTTTTTAAGATTTGCAAGAGAATTCCTTAGACTCTCAAGTTCTGTTGCATTTAATGCACCAAGACCGCTGGCCCCATTAGGAGAACTTTCCTTCATTTGAAGCAGTCTATCAAAACCAATCTTGGAAATAATTGTATCAATTTGTGCAACAAGGTCGGCTGATGCTGTTCCGGGAATATTAGACACAAGGGCTGTCCAGAAACCGGGTTGAGTATTAGCGGCTTGAGTTTGAAGAGCCGTTATTTGGTCTTTCATAATATTTGCGGCATATAACTCATTGTCAATTTTATTAGAATATTTTCTATTCTCGGCAAGCGTTTTCTTTCCTTTTTCATCAAGCGTTCCTTGCTTGGCTTTTATCTCTAACAATTCAGTTTTATTAAATGGAGTGGCAGTAAATTTATTGCCAGTCCATTCTACTTTATGGGTTTCTGGAGTGCCACCAGCAGCTTTTAAAGCTGATTCTGGTGTTTTTCCTGCTTCTGCAGCAGCAGCCGTTGTTTTTAATGCGCCAACTTCTAAAGCTGTTTTTGCATCAATAGGTAGTACAATATAACGATTACCTATAACATGAAAAGTATATTTATCTTCATTACCTTTAACGGAATCTTGGGCTTCTTTTAATGTTCCAAATCCAGCAAGGCTAACTTTTGAACCCGCATTAGCTTTATTTAACGCTGCTTCTGACCTTAATTTGTCTTGTTGTAGTTCTTGCGTTTTCTGAGCCATAAATTGATTCTGTGCCATCATATTAGCCTCTGGTGAACCAAATGTTTCTCCATCTGCACCCATATAACTAGATGGGCCGCCACTTGCGCCATAGCGCATAGCTATATCAGCGGCTTGTGTTTTATCAAGGTCACTTTTAACTGCTTGAGCCATGTTTAAAAAATTAGCAACACCACCAGATGCTTTAAGACCAGCCTTAATAGCTCCAGTATCATTAATATCGTTCAATCCAACAGCTTTTAAGATATATGGACTGCGTGCGCCAATCTTTTGAACAAAAGCTACCCCATCATCTTCTAGTTTTTTAATCTCTTTCTTTTTATAATATGCCTCAATGCCTTTGCCCATTTCTTGCCCAAGATTAGCAAGCCCCTGTCCAATCATGCTGCCGCCTTGAGCAGAAAGCTGTGCGCCTACAGCAGCACCCCTCTGGATAGGACTATAGTCGATTGCGCCGAGCTGTGGGTTAATGCCTTGTCCAAAAGTTGCCATGTTATGTTAGATTAAATTATACCTCTAATGTTCTGTTACGGTATCATTTTAGCAAAGCCAGTGCCGCCAAGAAATCCGCCGCCAAGCGCACCTAAACCACCAAGCGCACCACCAATCATAGCACCTTGAGCTTGTTTGGCTGCACCATACATTCCAGCTTGTGCGCCAAAGGTATTGGCATTGTAATTAGCTAAGTTAGCGTTCTGGCCCAAAGCCAGATTAATACCCGCATTAGGGTCAAATAGCTGCGGCCCTTGCTGACCAGCCATACCTTGAGCAAATTGTGTCTGCGCCATGCCTAATTGTGCCGCATTTGACGGCCTGCCAAGGATAGCTTGGAAAGGGTCAGCCGAGGTCATACGATTTGCGTTAAAGGCCATTTGCGCGGCATTTACGGCCTCTTGACGACGTTGCCCCATAGCAGCCTCACGATTCATTATCTCAGCCGCTATTGTGGACGTATCGCCTACGCGCCCACGCGCCTGCCCGTACAGGCGAGCCTGCTGTTCAGCATTGCGTTGAGCCTCTGGGGATAGACGGCCAGCCGCCCCAGCACTCTGTAGGGCATATTGATTCATGCCTTGCAGCAAGGCTTTCTGATAGGGGTCAGCGTTACGGAGGGCTTCTGTGGCTCTGCCGCCGTATTGTTCTACGTCTGCAATGTCGCGCATCCTCTGCTGAGAGAGAGCGTCCATCTGCATCTGATTGGCTTGCTGGGTAGCTTGGGCGTTAAGGTCTAGCACACCCTTTTGGCCGCCGCCGCCCATTAAATATGTATTTAGGTCAGCTAAGTTAAGTGCCGCATACTGAGGACGATACATCTGCTCGCTCTGCAATATCTGATTCTGCAAGGCTGGGTCAGCCATGCTCCGCATATAATCGAGCGCAGACTTGCCGGGGTCGATAGGAGTGGGGGCTGCTGGAGCCTGTGGCATTGAAATCTTAGAACCCATGATAGATAGTATTAAATGTTAGTAGAGAACGGTTTTATTTGCATGGGCAACACCATATGGATTCTGCTGCATAGGCTGCTGTGCATAGCCGCCATATCCAGCTACTGCTTGCTGTTGAATCTGTGGCACTTGATAATTGGGAACAGCTTGAGGAACTTCATAGCTTTGCGCGGGAGGCATTGATTGCTCATATCCCTGCGCCACTTGGCCGCCGCCATACCCCTGCATATATCCATTAGAGATAGCCATTCCCCCAGCCATAGGAGCATCTGCCCCATATTTAGGCGCATACATACCCGCAAAGCCAGACTGCTGGTCTTGTTGCTGCATAGGAGCCATCTGCGGCATCTGCCCCATAGATTGTTGCTGTGGAAATGTATTAGAACCCATGATTTAACCTATGTTGGAGTTTATAAAAGTCGTAGAAACGAGGAATTGGCTTGTTCTTGAAATCTCTGCGCCAACCAATTTTGGCAAAAGGGAAGGGTATTTTGCTGTACATAATGCTAAGGGCATTAGGGCCAACACATAGCTCAATCCACCAAGCATCCGCATCTTGCGGTTCCACCCATTCCTCGTATCTTTCAACCAAGCACGGCCTTGCAAGAGCAAGCATTGTAGGCTCAGAATAACAGAAGCCTCGCTCCAAATATATGCCATGAAGCCGAGGAAAGTCTGGGCCGTATAGAGCAATTGCATCTTGGATAGCTCCCATTAAGTAGCAATTATCCCGTGAGTGCGTAGCTTGGCAAGTAGACTATTGATGGTGGTTTGTAGTCCTGTATAATCTGAGGCGTAAGTTCCTGTAAGGGAAACATTAGCTTCAGCCGCAGCTTGAGTTGTAAGAAGCTGCACACCATTAACATCCTTATAAAATTTAGCCGTAACAGACCCAGAAGCATTGGTGGCCTTGAAATACCCTGCTGTTAATTCGTTGCTTGTAGAAAAAGTGATGTCTCCGCCAGAAGCAACAAACCCTGTAGATTTCTGGAAGGTTTTGCCCGTTGCATCTGTGTTATCCATGATAACAAAGAAGTCTTGGGTAGGAGATGCGCCCAGAGTAGCGTTGGACACAGTGATAGCCCCAGAAGCATTGGTAACGGCAATCCCTGCGCCAGCGGTAAGGGTGGTATTGGTAAATCCTGTGCCATTGCCAATAAACAACGCTCCATTAACGCCTGTAGCTAGTTTAGCGGCGGTGATGCCGCCGTCTTTAACAATAATAGCACCAGACGATATGGCGGTGCTAACAGTATCCACTGCGCCAGCCGCAAATGTAGAGCTATTAACTGCGGCATTAAGAGTGGTTGCCGTTACTTGATTGCCGTCAACAAATGTGTTTCCTGTCGTCAGAATAGCCATAGGGGTAGTATATCAGTTGTTATTTACGGTTGTAAAGATGCCGCCAGTAGCTGGAGACACTGTATTCCCGGCACTTGCAGTAGTATTATTAACTATCTTCCAAAGAGTTCCTGAACGCGCAGAACCAACTGTAATATAATCTCCAGCCACAACTTGTTTGCCAACCACTCCATCAATAATCCCAGTATTCATTGTAGTGCTAGAGTTAGGATTTAGATAGACGCAGGAATTAGTGCTGGCTCCAGCCATATTAATCGAGACGCGAGATATTTTTAAAGTATCCCAACTAGCAGGCCAATTAGATACTGTTCCCGTTCCAGTGCCAGCTCCAGTAGCAACAAATTGTAGTCCAATCGTATTACTAGCAGCCCCAACTAATGTCCAATTAGTTGTTCCAATAGAAGCAATATAATACACTCCCCCAATGGTTAATGAGCCAGCATTAACTAATGACGATTCATTGGCATGAATACCACGGCAAAATACATTCTGTGTCTGTGCAAAATATCCGCCTTGAATCGTAAGATTCTGCCAATCTGCTATTTCTAAACAACTATCACCTGTTGCTGGGTCAAGAATAACATTATCAGAAAAAATACAATCTGTTGTGCGTTGAAGCGTTACAGCATTGCCAGAAATCAACGGACAGTTTTTAATAGTATTTGCCGTAACTTGTACTCTAGTAGGGCGTTGTAAAGAACCATTCCAATCTAATAATACGCCATATTGCTTAATAGTTTCAATAAAATTGCCATAAACCAAAATATCTGATGCACCAAGAATAGCAATGCCTCGACCAGTACTAGTGCTAAGGTCATTTCTAGCCCTGCAATAATTTCCTAAAATACTAATATATGATGCTGTTCCATGATAGCCCGCCGCGATGCAATCATCATCAACATTAACAATCATGTTATTGCTAACAATAGCTCTTGTTACGTTTGCTAAGTTAATTCCATCAGCATAACAATCACGGATTAAATTGCGTGAGATAATTAAATCTGTAATAGCTGAATCCCCGCCAAAAAATGCAGCAAACTCTCCAGAGTGAAGAATTTCATTATCACAAAAACTACATTGTGATGCGTTAATTGTAACGGCTTGTTGACCAGCAGTTCTAGCAGTGCAATTACCATCAAAAGTTAAGTGATATATATTTACATTAGTAGACGTATAAATATGCAATACTTGGCTAGCTGTTATGGTTTTAATAACAGAAACGCCCATTCCATCCCCATATAAAGTAAGACCAGCAGCACTTGTAATATTAATTACACTGGTTTTATAAATGCCTGATGGGAAATATACGGCTCCTTTGGCTGATTGTGCAGCAGAAATAGCAGCGGCAATAGCAGTTGTATCATTTGTGCTGTTATCTCCAACTGCGCCATAATCTTTAACATTAAATACTTGCGCTGCTCTATTTGCCAAAGAAATAGCCGTTGTGCCACCAGTAGCCGTTACCAGCCCAGTGCTAATAGTTTTATTTGTCAACGTTTCTGTCCCAGCCAATGTAGCTAATGTTCCAGTGGTGGGGAATGTAACATTGGTCGAGCCAGTGAGCGTGCGGGTGTAACCAAAGTTGCCGCTTCCCGTAACGGTCATTGCAGCATTATTAGCTATGCCCGTACCACCATTTGCCGCTGGAAGCACTCCCGTTACTTGACTTGTTAGATTAACACCACTTAGAGTGCCGCCAAGGGTTAAGTTTCCACTAGAAGTAACTGTTCCAGATAGCGTTATGCCATTTACTGTTCCTGTTCCCCCTACGCTAGTGACAGTGCCTGTTCCAGCGGCTGTAGATGCAATCGTTACCCCACTGCTGCTTCTAGTAACGGTGACATTAGCTCCCGCCAGAATGTTCATCTGGGTGTCTTCCATCATCCTATTCAAACGAATAGCTGTGGCCTCATTGGTTTCCCAATTAGCCTTGTCGTCAGACCAAGTGTATCCTGTTTGTAGGTCAGACATTATACTTTAGAATTGATGCCTTGGTCGGTAAGTTGGGCGGATATTTTGATAGTGCGGATTTTAGGGCGGCCAATCGTAGGGGCTAATACAAATTGCCCACCGTATCCACGAACATTCCCAATGCGGCCACGCGCCGAAGCATCTTCTGATATAGGTAGTGTTTCGCCTAACATAGTGGAAAGAGAGTCCAAGAATTCTGAGCTATCTGGATTTTCTGTTAAGAACGCAATCTGCATATCTGAAACATTACTGTCAGAGCTTTGGGCTTGTAGCTCAAAGGAATTAAAGCGTTTTCTATCCATTGTGCCGCCTGTATATTGGCGGGTCTTTAATTCAGAATTAATTGGATAATAAGCGGCTGTTCCACCAATCTGTAGGTTTACAACGTCCTTATCGTCTTCGCGGTAGTTTAATATATGGATGCCGCCGTCTTTGTTCACCACATAGAGACTATTGAGACCGCCAGCTCCTGCTCTAATAAACTCACGAACATTCCAGCCATTCTGTTCAATAATGTCTAATGACTCCCAGCCTTGATTAAGGAAATTATAGATAAGAATGGCGTTATTCTCTGTTGATGTATCTAACGGCACAGCAATGTAATAGCGATTGTCGTGATAGGTAGCTACGCAATTTGCAATATAGTCTGGGTTAATGCGTTGAATAAGCGGATTGATAGCCTCGCTCATAGGGATAGATGCGCCCCGCAAATTGTATAAATCCTCAAAGTTGATAGAATATACGCCGTTGTCGGACAAAAAGAAGATTTGATTGCCCACTTGCACTACAGTTTTGCGAGCAATACAACCTACTTCACGGGTTACCTCTTGCACCGATACGTCCTTTAGAGGTTGGCTTACGCCGCGAATAAGATGGATAGTGTTGCGATTGAACACTACAACATTATCTTCGGCAAACGGCTGAATAGCAACAACGTAGTCGGCTCCGCCAGAGGCAATGCGGAAGTTATTCTCAATCTGGTCGTAAGTGTTCTGGTCAAGAATATCGGACGCAATAATCTCATCCGTAATGTTTCTGCTGGTGATGGTGGGGCTGCCGCTGCTACCAGTGGATGTATAGTAATAGGGCATCCAAAGCCGTCTCTGATGATAGATAGCCCACGGGGGCGCAGGCATGTGGGTGAAACCAGCCCCAGCACTTTGCGGAGAACCTAACACCACTGTAGCCCCTGTAATGTTATCGGCTGTGGCAAAGAACGTAAATGTATTAGCACTTGCCGTTGTAATAAAATACTCTGACAGGTTATTTAGATTGGTTGTGCCACGGTCAATAATCCTAACAGTGTTACCCGCCACCAGCCCATGCGCTGTTTCGCTAATAGTGACAACGCCGTTGGCAATAGCACAATTAGCTGAAGCCGTTAATGTTAAGGGTTGGGTGTATGCGCCATTAGATACTAACGTAAAAGCTGGGCTGCCAACAAGTGTTCCTGTAAATTGCAAGGTGGTTAAACCATCACGGAACAAGAAAAGATAATTAAACGCCTGTAACAGATTAACGTCTGTATCTATGGTGATGCCGCCGGGATAGGTGATGGTGTTCGTGGTAGCTCCTGTGCTTACATTCACTGCCTTCACACCCGTATTGGTGGCAAGCATGATGTATTCATCATTATCAGACGTAGGGTCTGAGAATAAACAGCTACCAAATACAGCATTAACAATCGTGTCTTCTAGTCTTGGTGCGCCAACTACGGCAGTGCCTGTGGCCGTCCCAGAGATGCCTGCAATTGTAATGCTAACAGAGGTGCTGTTCACCACTGTAATAATATAATTCTGCGCTACAAAAGATGGGCTAATGCCTGTTATGCCAGAGACATACGCCAGTGTAGTGGTGGTAAAAGCATGAGCGGTGGCAAACCCAATAGTAATGGTGGTAGACACCCTTGTTACACTATTGCCCGTTTTGTTGGCATAAGTGTAGAACGGCAACGTTAATGCTGTGGCGTTAGTGGCAAGGGAAGCTCCAAAGTTTTGCACGCCCATGCGCGTCTGCCACGCGCCATCTAAGTCCATACGTCCATTAGTGGACAACGCTACTTCTCCCGCCTTCAATTGGTCGGGACGCAAGCGAGCGTTCATGCGAGCAAATCCCGTATCCCCTTCTTCCATAAGAGGTGTGTCTAAGGGGCCATAATTATTAAAACGCGCCATAGACGTATATTACCTTAACAGTCCCATGCCCTGCGCGACCAATACCCAGCTCCTAGCTTGTTATCTTTGCCTTTGATGCCGCCAGACCTAGCGCAATAGCTTTTCTTGCGTGCTGGGGAGGACTTCTTAATTGACATATTAGCGTCTCCAAAACGCACAATACGTTCCTGTCCATTGGCACAAGCACGCACGACAGACTTCTTGCCGCCTTGGATGTCGCGTCTAGGGCTGTTACAAGGCAAATCCCTTGGATTCATCTCAGCAAGACTTACGAGAAGTGGAATAGCTCATGCGACCACCATTAGCCGTGCCAGCTTCCATAACACGTTTCTTGGCAGATTCGCCTTGTTCGTGTTTCATCTTAGCCATCTTCTGTTCTTTGGTGTATGGCTTCATTGTCTTATCTAGCTTCATTTTAGGTGATTTCATAGAATAGGTGGGTATTGTGTGCTTAAAGCGTCAAATGGCCTTAAAACGCACGGAAAGGGTGCTACAAGCGATTACTTGGCAGTTCTAGCCAAAGGACGGCTACCAAACCACCACATAACGGCTGTTGAGGTAGTGAATACAAAGTCGGAGATAACGGCTTCTGTGGCAGTTATACCTAGTTTATCGCCAAATATGATAGAACTTAGGGTGATTATCATGGCCCAAGTGAGGCCGGGACGGGTAAACGCCCTAAAAGCGTCCACTAACACACGGATGGCTGACACCCAGACAGGGGTGTTCTCAGGGATGGCAATGTCTTCATTGGCCTGTTGGGACGTGTTAAAGGCCGCCAGCTCACCCTCCGTCACCTTGAGCCGTGCCATGCTCTCCATCTTGCGTATCTCAATGTCGGCCTCCATCCCCTTGGCTTTAACATCAGCCCACTTCTGGAAAAGGCTTAGGATGCCGCCGAGTAAGCTGCCCCCTAATGCGCTGCTGATAAAGCTAAACATATTAGTCTTGGGCGGCTGGCTCAGGCTTAGGCTTTAAGGCTTCAGCAAGCTGTTCAGCGCATTTGCGGATAAGCTCATGCTGCTCCGCATTTAGCGGGGCAAGACGGGCGGCGTTATAGAGATTGTTGAGGGCTTGTTCTGTGGTCATACTCATCCATTACGTTTAATAAACCAAGCTGTCAAGGCCGAAATTACTGCCGCCAAAATTGCCACCTTCCCTTTAAGCTCGTTCTTAAAACTTTCCAGCATCGTCACGCGACCGTTGGTTTTAATGCACTGCTGCAACACTTGCTCAAGCATCTTATCTTGAGCGTCCATTCTGGTCAGAATCGAGGACAACTGGGCATTCACACTTAATGGGTCGTAGCTCATTTGCGCTTATTGATTAGGTCGAACAGAGCCTTTATTTTTTCTTCCACCACCGCCACCCGCAAATCCAGCTTACTAAGCACGATGATGAGTGTGATGACACCCAGCAAGATGGGCCAAGCCTTCATGATTAAATCTAGTGCGCTCATTTGGATTCGAGGGCGGCGAGGCGTTTGCGGAGGGATTGCAACTCGGCTACGAGGTTGGCGATAACTTCAGCAGTGCTGGCTTGCATACCTTGATAGATAGGCTTGCCATCTGCATCTACCGCATCTTTTTCTCCTGCAACAGACGTAGGTGATACTTCAGCAAATTCATGAGCAATGAAACCAACGCCCTTGTCACCAGTGTCCCAGTCAAACGTGCGAGGTTTTAGAGCGTCAATAAATGTGCCGCTACCAGTAAGGTCTTTGACATTTGATTTGCGGCGATAATCGGATGTTACGTTATATAAAACAGCAGAAGTGGTAGATTGAGTAATGCTGCCAATTATCCCACTTGCATAGGCAAATGTTGCGTAATAATTTCCATTTGCCGTTCCAGTATCATGCCCAATAAAAACGCCTCCAAGCGTTCCAGAAGTATTGCAAAGCTGAACTCCTGTTGCGGGTGAAGCAGTAGCCGTCGTCGTCCCCACCAGCAAATTGCCGCTGCTGTCGATACGCACTTTTTCTGTGTTACCACCAGTAGAAAACTTAATCACTCCGCTACCAGAATCAGACATGATACTGATTGGACTTATTGAATACAGAAACGCATTACCAGATGCACTTGCTCCATACGCAGTAGAACTCTGTTTGCCTAACTGAGTGATATTGGCATCTACTGAATTACCTAATGCAATAACAGTATCAACAGCGGTGGTGTTGCGGATATCTAATTTGTAGGCAGGACTCGCCGTCCCAATGCCGACGTTGCCGTTATGATTGATACGCATAGCCTCCGTCATTATACCAGTCGCACTAAGTTTTGTGGCTAGGATTAAAGCTCCAGAATAATAGCCAGAATCACTTACACCTTTAATTGCAGCATAAGTTGCGCTGCTTGCTCCACCAAGAATAATTGTTCCACCTACACCAGTAGCCGCTGTATTTGTTGTAGATATGTTTAGATTGCCCTGCGTGGTTAGAGCAACATCAGCACTGTTACTCGACAAAGTCCCAGTGACCGCGAGGCCAGTGGAGGAGAACGAGCCAATCAATGAACCACTTGCGTAATGGTTTGATGTCAGCCCATACATTCCAATAGCACGCCAAGCAGAGCCAGTGCGATTATACGCCTGCAACACACCGATATTGTTGCCAGCATCATAGCCAATCTCAAGATTAGAACCAGATGGCGCACCCGTAATAGAAGGAAAATATGCTCCAACCGCACCGTTAATCTGCCCCGTGGCCGACAAAGCCCCTGTGATTGCCGCGCCTGCGGAAGTTACATCCAACCTTTTTGTGCCGCTAATAATCGTCTGCACTGGTTGCGCTGAATAAATAACCGTAGCATATGCAGAGCTACCAGAAAAAAATGCGCCAGCTACCGATGATTCCTGCCCAAAATACAAATCGCCTCCAGTGTTTGCAAACTCTAGCCAGTTTTGTGTAGTGCCTAAACTGCTAGGAGTAGCGTTGACAGCCATGCCCGAAGCCTTGAGCGTCGTAAAGCTACCCGCCGCAGCCGTGGTCTGACCGATGGCCGTGGAGTTTAGGCCAGTGGAGGTGAAGGTTCCGACAATAGTTCCAGCAGTAACTTGAAATTCGCCGCGTGAAATAGTAAACGCATCGTTTGTAGTTCCTGCCGTCCAATTATAGGTAAAGCCGTCTGTGTAATGTATTTTGGCATTAGCCCCAGAAGAGTTTGCAGTTAGTCTGGAAATAATTCCAGTTGTGGCATTCCCCCCTTGGACTTGCAGCTTTGCATCAGTTCCAGCCGCCACACCACCAATTCCGAAAGCACCGCTAAACGTCCCAGTTGTCCCGCTAATCGCCCCGCCGCTGATTGCATCCGCACCCACATCAATCGCGCCGAAGCCGCTTGTGATGCTGCCGCTGTTAAGTGCGCCCACGGTGACAAGCGCAGAAGTTCCAACGTAGCCGGTGCAGCTTGCAAGGTTGCCGCTGGCTGGCGTGCCAAGAACAGGCGCAGTCATTGTCGGACTTGTAAGCGTCTTGTTCGTTAGCGTGTCCGTAGTCGCTTTACCAACCAATGTATCCGTAGCCACTGGCAGCGTTAGCACTGATGTTCCTGCTGTTGCCCCAGATAACACTGTAGTTGTGCCGCTGGTAGAACCACTCAGCTTAACACCTGTTGTGCCAAAAGTTGGCAATGTCGCAAACACTAACGCACCACTTCCTGTCTCATCACTAATTACTCCCGCTAGTTCTGCTGATGTGGTGGCCGCCAGAACCGAGATTTTATCTGTTGTCACTACCAATGTCTTGCTGGCAGGGATTGTTGTGCTATTAAGCGTAGTGGTGCTAGTGGATGAAAGCGTCGTAAAAGCACCCGTAGAAGGGCTGCTAGCACCCACGGCTGTCGCTGTGATGCCTACAGAGCTATAATCCGTGCTTACGCCCACCACCGCGCCCGTGCGCCCGAATACGCTATCCACAGCGTCTGTGTTGTCTACCTTTTGCCAAGCCGAGCCATTGCTGATAATCCAATCGCCAATGTTAAACACTAAGCTAAACTGCGTACCAGCCGCACTCACCACATAATAAAATCCATTAGTTGTGCTATCTGGTGGATTTATTAATGTAGGCGTATTTGTAGCTGCACTCCATGCCCCTTTGTACGTCACCGTACCTTTGAGCAAGCTGGGCGGAGCGTAGTTGATTACTTGGTCAAAGATTCCAGACATATTAGGCGTAGTTGAGTTCGCTGATTGTAAGTGTGCCGCTGCCAGATGTTGCTATCACCTTAGCAGCAATAGCCCATGAACGACTCCAAATACCAGAGTTGCCATCCTTAAAAATGTGTCCAGCCGCAGCAGTGGGAGTGCTACCATCAATCGTGACACGCATATCGCACCCATCTAAGCTCCAATAGACATGGCTAGTGGTTGAATTAAGTGCCGCCACAATAAAATTGGAAGCAGACGCACCAACAGCTAGTGTACGATAGGTGACACCAGAAACTGGCAATACTTGCATTGGGCCATTAACAATTCTGGAATTAGACATATAATTAAGAAGTAAAAGGACTGCCGTAAACTGTAGCGTCTACTGTTGCACGAATGAATTTAGCTGCATCTGCTCTGTTGGCACTCCAGAACTCGCGGGTGTTTGCGGCATATAAATGCCCATTGCTTGAGCTAGGTGTGCTGCCATCAAAAGTGACATACACGCCAGCCGTCTGTACCTCAAACAACACAAACTTTGTTTTGCCGTCATAGAAAGCTGACGTAAAAGGGATAGCAGCACTGCTAACCGTGATTTTCTGAAGCGTAGCCCCCGGAGCGGGAAGCGGATATAAATTGACTGAGAATGTATTAGCCATGATTAGCGGGATTGACGGGAATTATAGGTTGAGATTCTGCGTTGTAATGTGTTCACGTTACGTTGGTTTTCTGCTTTGTCTACTTCTATCATAAGATACTGCTGGGCATTGTTTTCTTCGGCCATAGCTTTGTCAATCTGCCCATCAAAGCGCAGATAGTCAGCATAGGTGGCATGGACAGCAAAACGATAGAACTCTAAGGGAATGTCTGTGGATGCCGCCGTGTATGGCCCACTCCACTCTTTGTAATAATTAACCCAGAACGAACTATTGTTGGAGAAATTATTGATAACGTGCGCCCCATCAATATCTACATAGAACTCATACTCCACTGAGCTATTAAGATTGAGGGGATTGTCGCGAAAGATGCGATTAAAGCTATCCACCTCTGAAATGCCAGCATAGACGGCTGTGCCACTGCCAGTGTAGGTTTCTGTGCCAGTTCCAGTGGTTAAATCATAGGTGAACACAGAAGCACTCACTTCCGTAATCTCATAGTCGCCATCTGGTTCCACCGTGCCAGACAAACCAGCAATCGTCACCGTTGCACCCGTAAACATAGCGTAGGGTGCGCTTGTAGTGATAGTCACTACACTTCCACTACGAGTTGCAGTGCTGATAGTGTATGTGGCCCCCGCAATAGCGTCACGGCTAATTAGCCCATTAGTAGCTGGACGTAATTCGCCGCCCACAATGTAGCGCGGCCAGCTTGAAAAGCTACGATAAGCCTGATACAACCTACGGTTTGCATTAGCCAAGATGCGCGTTTGCTCAGTAGTGGTGAAGCTGCTATTGCCTGTAAGAGCCAAGACATCTGCATAGAAACTTGTGTAGGTGTTGCTTTGCATTATAGTTTATTAGGAGATAAATGCGGAAATGCCTTCTGGAAATACTTCATAAAGCCTTTGGAATGAATCTCGGCATGGCCGTATCTCTGCTGCATACGGAAGAACTCCCATTCTGGGATAACGCCCACACAACGACCTAAGCCCTTCATGGCTTTAACGTCTTTATATTGTTTGGCCTGTTCTGCCGCCTCAATTTCCTTCTTTCTTTCCGTCTGTTTCTTTAGCTCCATGCCTGTTGAAATCTCGCGGATTAACGCTCTATTTACCTCACCATCAGAGTATCTAGGTAGCTGAGTAATTATGTTCATGCACTAAAAAGGGGCATACCCTTAAAGGTATGCCCCAAGTATAGCAAGACTAGTTTGTGCTTGTCTTACAACTGACTTGTACTTGTCTTAGAACTGACCGAGGTTAAGCACGCGCATACCGATAATCCACTTACCAGCCGTGAGGCTAGCAAGGGCGGCATCAGTGACCTTCAGATACACCGTTGTATCCGCAGAGACGGGCTTAACTGGCAGCGCACCACCCTTAATGGTAGTGTTACCCGCAGTCTGCACGAACAATGTACCTGTGTTGTAGACAGGAGTTGTCATTGCATCAGCATCCAGAGTAGAAATAAACTCTGTAGGCGTAGCGGATGTTGTACCAACGTCGAGAACGACGCTTGTGCTACCAGCAGCAGCAGTCGCTTTGTGGATGCCCACAAATTCAACTGAGCTACCAGCAGGAAGAACAGCAATGGCTTTTGAAACGCCAGTGCCTTGAGCAACTAAATCGGAAAACTCAACCGATACGATGTGTGTGAAGCCAGAAGCGGCCTCGTTTACTGTTAATTTAGGCATAGTAGTAGTTCCTTAGTTAAGGTTAGACAATAGCTGTGATTTTGCCGTGCGCACCGGGGTGCTTCACAACAAGAGTCAGCGTGCTGTCAACATAACCACGGTCGCCGCCGCCAAGGTTAGGAAGACGTGTCGAACCAAGGCTGATAAGCTCCGCAACCCCGTAGTAGTCAGGATTGATGAGGTAACCAGTGTCTTTGTTCGATGTGTCAGGAGCGCAGTCAGGGTTCATGTTGACGATGCTCACCATGCCGTGGTCGGACTCATACATCTCGACAGCGAGCTTGATGGTCGAAACCTCGCCATTGTACGTCACTTGGCGAACAGAATAATCTGTGCTGCCAGAAGTACGGGCATAATCGCTGATAACGCGACGGAGGGCTGTGTCAGCAACCAGCGTGAGGCTGTTTGTTGTTCCAGTGACGCGATAGATAGAGGTAATCAGGTTATTGAACACTGTCTCTGTAATCGCACCAGACGAACTAATGCTTGCAGCAGGAGTACGATAGGCAGCAGGAACGTCGCTTGGGCCAGCGGAGTCAATCCAGTCGCCAAGGCCACGCAGACCGTAGACGGTGCTACCACCATCTTCGACCGAGCGGTCATTGTTGGACATCAAAGTCGCTTCGATGTCGCGCTTGATTTCACGGACGGCTTTCGCCTCCGCTTGGGCAATCTTAGCTGGGCCAACCGAGTCAACAGCGTTCTGAAGGTCAGACACCATGAAGTCACGGCGGAACTTTTGAACATAGTTGCCAAGGCGAGCGCGGCCAGCAAACTTGTCGGTGAAGGCAGTGACATCAGAACCTTCCGCAACACCCGTTGTGACGGGAGCAGAAAGGCTGTCCACTGTCCACTCAACGAAAGTGGCGGAGGCTTTGGATTTAGGGGCGGACGACAGCACAGGAGTTTCCTCTGGTGCAAGAATCGTCAATACGTCAAGCAGGTCTTCGCGGTTTGATACCGCAGAACCCGGATTGGTTGTGTCGAATGTGTTTGAAAAGGCCATTGTGTTAGATAATTACTTACGTTTAGAAATTTGTTGCGTTCGGAGGGCTATGAAGTCACTCACTGCATTAGTCTTTAAGAACCTCTCGTTGATGTCTCTCTCCTGCTTCTGCTGACGACCTTCGGGCTGCTCAGTTTGAGCTGCCGAAAAACCCGGCGAAGAAGGCGGGTTGATTGAGGCTTTGGGCTTGTCTATGTTAATAGACTTGCGGCCATAAATAGAATTAGCGGCGTGTGCCACCATATACTCCATGTAAGGCTCTAGGTCAGGGACGCTATCCATAGCCTTTCTGAGAAGGGGACTGCCCTTTAATATCTCATATTGCTTACGAACATCGTTATCCTCACCACCCATCCATTCCAATTCCTGTCTAGCAGCAACGTCCATTTGGCCGCGAAGGGCTTTACGTTGTTCACCAGCCTGTAGCTCACGCAACTGCGAGGGAAGAAAGTCTTTGCGAGCTTTTTGAGCATCGCGCAGGGCTTTCCGCACTTGTAGCTTTGTCAACTCCTGACCGTTCACTGTTGCCACTACGTCATCCGCCGCCAAATGCTCATTGTTCCATAGCACATCGTCGGCCCATTCAATCACCTCATCGACTTCTTGGGTTTTAGCCTGTAGGTCGGGAAGGGTCTTGATAGACGCATAGGGATTGTCTTTGGTTTTCTCAGAAGCGAGTGGGTCGCTGTTATTGCGATTGTTTAACTCATTCCGAAGGGCAGCAAGCTGTTCCTCGGCGTGTTTGCGTTTAGCAGTGAGTTCCCCGAATCGGGCCACGGCACGCGAACCTAGCTTTTCAGATAGTTCGCGCAGTTCCGCTTCTGACATATTCTCTAAATCAACTTCGTTTGAAAGAACATCCTTTGGCTTAGTTGGTTCCTTTGCTTCGGTGGGGCCGCTCTCCTTAGTCGGCTGCACTTTACGCTCTGATTCCTCCTGAGTCTTGGGTTCTGAAGCCGTAGGAGCCGAGGGCGGTTGCCCTTGGGTCTTCTGGCTAATACGATGGCGTGCAAGTTCTGCCATTGTAATGTTGGACTTTACCACTGGGTTACTATCAGCACCCCCAGCGTTGGGTGCAGTTACTTCATCAGACATAGGTTTGTGCCGCTTTTTAACGACTAGCGAAGTCGATAAACACATAATACCACACTTTTTGATGCTTGACGTATTTATGTTAATCTATCTCATATATTTATGTTATGCAAAGCCTTGTAATAAACCACTACAGCACAAACCCAAATGCTTGGATTGCCCCAGAACACTATTACATTGCCAAGAGTATGCGCCGCCATAAGGGAGAACTCATCATCCCAGAACACAGCATTTTTAAGTATAGCCGTGAGAATCCCCCGTATTGGATGGCGGGAGACGTTAAGATAAAGAACACACAACGATGAACCGCTATCAGATTAAATGGACTCAATATCTCCGTTCTGGGAACGACAGATTGCCAAATGATGCCGAGGTGCTGTGTGCTGGCGAAACCCCTATTTGGGCAGCAGACGCTCAAAAAGCCATCATTTCCATGAAGGAGAACTTCCGTGGAATAAAAATAGTTTCAGTCGAGGAATACAAGAAATGAAATTATTTGCTTGACAAGGGGCTAGATTTAGTCTCATACTCTGTTTTTCTTTCTTGTTTCTTTTTAATTTTAAGCTGTAAGCCGCAAGCTATTTAATTAAATAAACTATGAGCTGCATGGCCGCCGAGAAAAGGCCATGTGTAAGGCTACCCCTATTAAGGAAGATTATCTGTCTTCTTAATAACGTCTTTAGCTTCTGTAAGCTGCAAGATGCTGTCAAAAGCAATTATCTGCCCACTAATTTGCTGAATGTGTTCTGTCTTGGCCTCCAGCAGAGAGCTAATAGCATCCTCTCTCATTTCTTGGATTTGCTTGAGAAGTTCGCCAAACGGCTTAAAATTACTTAGGAATACAAGGTCTTTTTGCATATTAGGAAGCGGATAAAACGAGGGCTGATAGGTTCTTAGCACGTTTACCTACCTGACCAGCCCAATCACTGTCAAGCATCTGTTTAGAGGCTTCCTTATAATCCTTATTGATAAAGGCTTGGCGGGTCTTAACAAAGCCTGCCAGTTTGGTTGCGCCCAAATTAAATGACATATCAATAATGGCCTTCTGGACGTTCTCTGGCTGCTCCGAAAGATTGGGAATCCATTTGTTAGCATCCTTGGTAGCTTTAGCAATAGAGGTGTCGTAAAGACTCCTAATGACAGGCTCCGTAAGTCTCACCTTACCAGCCCTGACATCTTTAACATTATATCCCATGCCAGCCAATATTTTCTGGTTATCTTTGTCGTCTAGATTGTAGCCAATACCAATCGTAAGATGTCCTGTAGTGTCCTTATAGGCATATGGTCGGCTATCCTCATGTCCAAGAACTTGCAGATATAAACCTTCGTTGAAATCTGGAGTAGGAGCAGCTTCAGATACAACAGGAGCCATTGGAGCTGGCCCATGTTGCGGGGCAAAGTTCATATTAAACATTGGCTGGTTCACTGTTGTGCCATCTGCTGAGTATTCATTTGACCAACGGCAGCGGGCTGAGTCCCGATTTTGCCAATCTGGGCGTTCTGCATTTGCTGCATTTGGAAGATATATTGTGAATGATACTTTTCGAGACGACCCTTGAAGGCTTCGTCTTGCTGCAATCGCTGGGCAACGTCTGGCTGCTGGGCGTATTGGGTGATAACTTGCAACGCAATTTGCGCCCCATTTGGACGGGCTGGCATTTCAATAGCGGACGAGATTTTTGTAAGGTCATCGGTTACTTGTTTGACTACCTGTTGCTGTGCTTGCTCGGCTGGCTGCAAGATAGCGTCGGCCAACATTGGGTCAATTGCGGCTGCTGCCATGTCCAATAAAGCATCCACATTAATGCGGCCATTCTTGTCGAGCTGTAATAACGAGACAAGCTGATTGAGCTTTGCCTCTTGCGTCTCTGGGTCAGTGTTGAGGACATCAAAATTAATTAGGATATCAAAGTCTTCATCAGGATTGCCCTTATCAAATCGCTGTGGGTCAGGCACGCCTGTAACACGGAAGAACACTTGTTCTGGGCCAAAGCGTTGATAGCACTTAAAAGACATCTTAATGACATCGCGCACATGACCCAAGAACTTGTCCACAAAGAACTGCTGCTTAATAGACGATAAAGGATTTGTGGGGTCTAGGCCAACAAGATTGTCAGCCGTCTTGAGCTGCGTGTTCTCCATCTCTACAGACCCCGCATTGTATTGCGGCACAGGGCCAAACTGGAACTCACCAGCACGGCGATAGGGAACATAACGCCCCGGCCCCCAATCTTTGGGTTCATTGCCAACAGGGTGTAGCACAGGAGGCAGGGTAGCCATGCTGTTGCGGTCAATGCGGCTGTCGCGTTCTACCTTCACTTGCCATTGAATACCACGCAGCAAGTCAGAAACATTCTGTGTATCATATAGACGTTTGCTGTTTTCAAATAGCCGTGTAACAACCACAGGATAATCCTCGTAGCCGTTCATTAGCTCAAATTTGGCATAAGCAGGCACATTCTGCGCCTCTTTTTTGCGGTCTAGGTCACGATGGAATACGGTGCAATAGATGCCTTCCGAATTATCTTCTTTGTCAATTAACCGTTGGTAGCCATACACCACTTCAATAAGTTCATTGGCTTCATAAATCTGTGTGGTGAAGCCATAGTTGCGGCGGCCATTAAGTTCTGTCTCAATCGCGTTCACTTTAATCCCGCGATAATGCTCAATGACGTAATCCACCCATTCTTTATCCCAGCCCTCTGTGCTAACTTTGTTCTGCAACTCTTGGGCTGTGTAGTAGGTGCGCCAGAAACAATAAGGCGAACGCTGTGGGTCTGTAACGTAGGACGGGAAGAAGAAGTCCCCGTCAGGGCTAAGAGTTTTGACTAGAGGACAGTCAATCTGGCGGCGCACAACAGGAATCTCGGCAACACCTTTCTTGCGGAGTTCATTTAATGCACGTTTGGCACGTTTATCAGACACTTGAGGGTAGACAGAGCGCAGCATCTCAATGAGCTGGTCATCAGCGGTTCCCTCTAGCACAGCTTTGGCTAGATTCGGGTCGGCTTGAGCTAGTTGCGCTAAGTCTAATTTTTGCAAGTAGGTGCTATTCTCACGCTGCCAGCCTACATAGGTGATGAGAACGCCACGCTCCAATAAATAATTGGCGGCCAGTTCCATCTCTTTTTTAAAACGAGGAATGTAAGAAGACACCATCCACTTGAGGAAGCTGCTTACAACCTTTGACCTACCAATGTCTGTAATCTCCACAGGATAGGCGCGAATGTTAGCGCGAGACATGGACGAAATAAACATAGCAACATACGCATTGATGCGCTCATCAATAACGTGCGCCTCTGTATCCGCAGCACCCTCCCAAGGAAACGCATCAGCCCCGTGCTTGCGTAGGTCGCGGCTCTTACCCGGCCAATAATTACGACGGTCATCATAGCTAGTACGGCAAGTGTCAAAGAAGCTACTCAGCTCATTAACTGTTTGCTCATACGCATCGCGCAGCACTGTAATGTCTGGCTCTTTGCTGGCGTATGTCAGGGCTTCTTGTTTGTCGTTATTATCCATTTAATTGGCGGGTTCTAATATCGGAAAGAATTGTGTGGGAATATCCTTTATACACCCCAATCTTATCAGCCAGACTACCGGGCGGGATAGGACGAGGGTCAGCAGTGAGGAGTTTACAAAGCATTTCAAAGCCAAGGAGTCTATCTACTTGCTCTGAAATCCAATCGGGATTATTAGTTATATCCCGTGAGGAGCGCATGGCGGTAGGTTGTCCCAGTGGCATCAGTGATAGCGTGAATTGGAATACGCTTATTCAACAGTTTACCACGCAGGCGGCGTGGGATGGCTACAGGCTTTTTGCCGCCAATCCCTACAATCTCACAATACACCCAATTAGGATTCTTGGCATTAGAAAGCACCATGCCTATAAATTGATTTGGCACAGCCAACGGGATGTCAATGGCTAGACGAATCTTGGCAATGCCAGCATCGTTAAACCATGTGTTCTTACCAACGCCCTTGTAGTCTGTCTCGTCGAGCTTATTGGTTTTTAATAGCATCAACTCATTAACAGATACGTTTAGTTCCTTAGCCAAGTCTGTGATACGAATAGCACTCATTTAATAGCCTCCTTTAATTTTTTGTACATCATACTTATTTTCCTTAACAAATTGGATTCCATCAATGGCAGCATAACGACATACGTCGATGGGGTCTTTCCACGCTTCGTCGGGGCCGCCTTCGGCTGTGTATTCTTGGAACGCTTGGATAATGTTTTGACAACGGTTGGATACATAAAGGTGTGGGCGATTAACGCCATCTATTGAAATTTTTTTATTGTAAGCCATCTTGCTTTGAAGGGCTTGGATGCCGTCCTCAATATCAAGTCCGGGCGCAGGCACAAAGGTTAGGCCAGCCATAGACAAGTCCTCGATGATAGAAGAAGCTCCGTCCTGCCCCTGATATTTGGCCGCACCTAAACGTGGGTCAATCAGCCGTTCAAAGACGTTTTCCTTACCATCAGACTCTAAGGTAGTAATTAGATTAACATAGTCCTTGATGCCATAGCCTAGCCCCTTAGACCCTTCGCCGCCAATCCACTTGCCACCGTGCCACTTAGCCCAATCCCCTACAGCAACGTCAGGCCACTCCCGATAGATGTAATACGTCTCTGTCTCGTCTACGGCTATCCAGCACATGAACCAATTCTTGCGGCCAGCAGGGTCTAGCACCATGTACCTAGTGACGTTTATCCTAGGAATTTTTTCGTGGGGTATGACATTTACATCCGTACTAAAATTAGGGAACTGACAACTAAAACTCTTGGTAGGAATCCCATACGCACGGCATAGGATTTCTTCCTCTGGCCTATTAGCTAAGTCCTTGGCAATACGGTCATAGCCGCCAAAGGGATTGTCTTTGGTATGGAAATAGATGACGGCGGCATTACGATTCTTAGAGTGTTGGATAGTGCTTACCAACCGTCCTCCAAGTAGTTCTGCTGGTTTGCTTTCTATGGTCGTAGCCCCGCCAATGTAGTCGCGCACCACCTCCGTGTACCCATCAATAGGAGTGAACGTCACAATCATTTTAGCATTGCGGGTAGCCAAACGGAATCTAAGGGTGTTAAGTAGGTCTGGCCCAATCAAGTACTCGTCGCACCATGCCCCAATGTTCATAACCTTGGCATCCCTGCATCCCAGCTCCGCACCTTCTAAGATGGTGTCGTTGTTTAGGTATTGGGCATAGGTCTTGAAAATTATTTGCGACAGGCTGTTAGGCAGAATCAGACTACCCTTACTAAAGCCATTCTTTCTAGTGTAGCTAACATTCTCCTCAGCCCCCAGCATCTTCTTCCTATATTCTTCTGGCAGAGCATCATAGATGGCACTCTGTTGTTGACGGATGGATACGTCGGCGTTCTGGCTAAAGCACATGATGACGCTGCCGTGGTTCTCAATCGCCGCCTGCACTACAGCCCTAGCCGCATAACTTGTTTTACCAGAACGATTACCGCCGCTAATCAATATCTCTGTGAACTTGGCAAGCTGCTGGTCGGCCTGTTTCCAATGCGGCAGGACAAAGCCATACCGATAGCTGTCCCGCTCGCTGTTAGCAATAGACGAATGATATATCTCCCACAGCTCTAGCAACTTGCTAGGCTCCATCTGCGCCATCTCATCAGGCGTCGGCGGACAAAGCACTGGGTGTGATTTCCACTTCATGCGGCTGGCGGCACTACAAAACTCTCCACAGGAATAGCATCCTTAATCAAAGAAGCCTTGGCAGCATTGATGGCGGCAACAGCATCCTCTAAGGAAGGCTTCCCAGACCTATGCTCAATTACCATCTTAGCCTCGCCCAAGCTCTGTAACGCTTTATCCATTGCAATACCATAGGGCAACACTAGGTCGCGGATGTTCACCTTCTTCATTGCCTCCTCATCATTCGCTAACATCTCAGCCTTCTGAGCAATTAGTAAGCGCATCTTCTCCGCTATCTCAAACCCATCTGCTGCAAGCTGTTGCCTACGAACGTCCATAGCCACTTCATTGCGAGCCTTCAAACTACTAATAGCATTAAACGACAATCCCGTTTCTTTGCGTATCTCCTCAAACGTCCATCCCTGACATAGCCTCTCTAACGCCAACACAGCCTCTTTAGGACGTTTTGATTCTGTAAGCGCACCATTCCCCCCATGCGCCGCCACACTCGCCGCAATGACAGGTAGAACGTATTCCTTATCCATCCCAGCATCCTATCCCCCAACAACATCTGTGTCAAGCATATACTTGTTTCCTTTACACGTTAAATAAACGTGATAAGAAAAGCCAATTTTTTTGCGGCATCCATACCACCTAAAGGGAGTGTCTTAGCTTTACCACCTAGGGGTAGTATCACCACGCCAGTAGGCATCTGCCACGCCAGTAGGCATCATCACGAAACAGATTTCGTCATCATGGCAGGCCATGTTGCAATTTTTTTTAGGGTGGTGCTAACCAATCCCAATCACAGTCAACCAGCGTCCGGCCTATCCCCCCCTCCCCCCCCCTGTGGTATTGCAATGTCTTG
>Ga0209596_1000401_pt1 | contig 40179 bp, 40 predicted proteins | sample M_130807_MF_Meta_FD_187314 | JGI IMG/M metagenome (GOLD analysis project Ga0209596, IMG submission 187314) | Freshwater microbial communities from Lake Montjoie, Canada to study carbon cycling - M_130807_MF_MetaG (SPAdes) (version 2) | ecosystem: Environmental > Aquatic > Freshwater > Lake...
GGTATTTAATTTAATAAATTCACCTTTATATTTAATAAATTCTGTTTTGGATTGTTTAGAAGTTTTTTTATTAGTTTTTATATATATATTTCTATTTTTACCACAAATTAATTTTATGCTATGTAATTTAAAATTATTATTCATATATATTTTCTATATTTTATAGATATTATAAATAAAAAATATGAATATTATATATAAATTGCTCAAAAATAAATAATACTTAGGAATAGAAAGATAAAGCTATTTACGCATTCTATCGCGTATAGCTACTAGATTTAAATCACCAACACGATAATATTCCTTCTTTTTATTTGATAAAATCCTCTCTATAATATATGGTAATCGCCCCTCTTCTAGTTCCATCAATGCTATATTGCGAAGCTCCATATTACTATTGATAACTAATTTCCCTCCCTTAATATTTACAAAAGGCATCGCTCCTGATGCTAATTGTTGCGTTCGCATTCCCATTATTTTATCAAATTCATAAATTGTCATGATTGGTTTTGAAATTTTGTCTTTCTTATCCAATAATTCGTTGATTTTACTTACATCTTCAATATTAGCTGTTTTGTATATAAGAGACATATTGGTATATTGATCCTTAAATTCTATTATAATAGTATCATTTTTTATTTTTATATAATATGGTTCCTTCTTAATTATTATTTACCTGTTTCCATGTTTTACCGCAATTATCACATACATATAGATACTTCATATTTTTAGAATCATATTTAATATATATAATTTGCTTATTCGCATTTTCTTCAATACATTTATCATTATTACAAGTAATATGAGGGTCATTAATACGACGTAATGTAGGGTCAAAGCGAAGATATTTATTTACATGTTGATTATATAGTAAATCATCTTCGCTATAAATAGTCTTTGAGATTTTAATAGCACATTTATTGTCTGTTTCTACTTTTTCAAACTCACAATGCTTGCAATATTTAACAAGCATATTTTTATCATTTGACTTAACATATAGCATATTATCGCAAATTTCGCAGAACTCCATTTATTATAGTTATAAGAAAATTATAAGGTTTATATAATCATTTTTTAATAATATTATTAATATAATTCTATATAATTCTATGTAAATATACTATTATCCCTAAGTATTATTGGAACACCTAGGCTTCTTGCTCTATCAACCTTATTACTATTATCTGTTAAATCAGCAACCACAAGATAATCAGTTTTTTTACTTATAATAGTCTTTATAAAACCACCCATATTTGTAATATATGTCTCTAAGTCTTTGTCTCTAAATCCAGTAAATACAAATGATTTGCCAGATATATTAGTATTAATAGAAATTACTATATCTTTTTTAACTCCTTTACATTTAATTCCTAAATTATCATAAAAATCATAAAATATTGGCAAATTAATTAAAAATAATTTTGCGGATGTATTTGCTATACCATCAACTTTTATCAAGTCATCTACATTTAATTTTAAACTTTTATCCCTATTCTTTTTATCATGAATTAGTATAAATGGGAACGCATCCGTAATCAATTTTAATCTTTTATAACTAAACCCGCGACCCATAATATTAGACGCGTCCATTAAAATCAAGCAATCAATAACTTTTATTTTAGAAATGGCTTTAAAAATATTATCCGCAGTTTTATCCTTAAACCCATTAATTTGTAATAACTCACCTTTTGTAATATTAACAACCTTTTTAATATTATCAAAACCGGCATCATATATTTTAGATATATTGCCAGGACCCATATTCTCTATATTTGCTGTTTTCATAAAATACATTAAATTCTTAATATCATAATCTCTATTAACATCTCCTGATTTATTAATCATCAATATATCTACATGTGTATCATTCCATTTATAATCAACGCCTTCTATACCAGTTCCTGGCATACTAGGTGTTCCGTTCGCAGAAGGTGTTAAAACATTATGTATATGAGGAATTACATTACCAGAGCGAATAATAATAATTCGCGAACCAGGGCCAATAATATTCTTTTCTATATAGGCGCCATTAAAACCTGTAGCCTGCTTTATCTTAACATCATCTAATTCAATTTCATTAAACATAACTATTGGCTTCATATACATATCCTTTGATACATTCCATTCAACCTTTGTTACTATGACTTCAACTTGTTCCAAAGTATGTATAGATTTAAAAGCGAAAGAATACTCTGGATTTTTATCTTTTTCAATTTTATAATATTTGCTAATATCACATATGACAATACCATCAATTACATATTCGCCTATATTGCGTCTTTCTTGAAGTATATTTGATAGTATTGTTAAGTCTAATGTTGGTAATACTTTATTATTAACTACTTTGAAGTTTCTTTCAAGCAACATGGGCAATCCATTATTCATTTCTGGATTAATTAATGAATACGCGACAAAATCAATCTTTGATAATATATCTCTGTTAAGAATATCACTATTTATAGCACCAGATAAAGTATTACGAGGGTTAGCACCTTGTTTTCCCATATCCCCTAATATATCCCAATTACTCTTTGATATGATTAATTCGCCTCGTACAGCTATATTTGAATTTTTAAGTGATGGAATTCCATTAATATATTCTAATAAATGCGTTATATCCTGTCCTTCTGTTCCATTACCGCGAGTATATATTTTTATATCATCATTATTATATATAATAAGACAACTAACACCATCTAATTTATCACTTACAAGATAAGGACCCTCGTATTTAACTTTGTATTTTAAAATATCTTTTTCATTGTCTTTAATCTTATTCTGTGAACCCATATAATAAGGAAGAAGCACCTTATTTTTAACATCGGCTCCAATACGCTTGAAATATTTGTGCTTAGGATATATAGTTCTAACATGATCTTTAATAATATCATATATGTCATCTTTTATTAAACAATTGTCATTATTAAAGCACGCATCATCAGCCTTCATAAGAAATGCGATTATATCTTTTTTTTTGTTTTTTTTAATAAATCCAATTGGATCATTGTTTATATCTGCTATTTTAAATTCCATATTATTATATATAATTATAATTATATATATCAATTTATATAATTTTATTATATAAAAATAATTTTATTATATAAAAATAATTTTATTATATATATTATAATAAATTATATGCTCAAACAACTACAAATATTTTACTATTTTTATGAAACTGATATTGTAAATACTACAAGCTCTGATGTTAATTATACCTATAAAAAGATTTCTAGTTTTGATTAATAATTTTTTATAATTATTAATTTAAAAAAATTAGATTATTAAATACTATTATTTTTTCTATATTTATTTGTTATTTGAAATGCAACTATTATTATCATAACTACTAGGCATATACGAATGAAAATTACCTACATCGTCTTTAAAAGATTCTCGCTGTAATCTTTTACTATATTTGAAATTTACTTTTGTAATTCTGCTACTATCATATAGTGATAAAATAATTGTTTGTAAAGGTGCGTCACCCCATCTACAATAAAATATGTATCCTTGTTCATCTATCTTATCTATAATTTTTTGTATTTCCGGTTCATTCCAAATATTAACATTAATAATATTGAAATTATTATAATACATAATAGGCATACTAAGTTCTACGGAATTTTCATTATATTCTTCATTATTAATTTTTTGATAAAGTTTTTTAAAATTATCAAAATACGGGCTATCGCTTAATATCTTATGATCTACAAATAATTCTTTAATTTTATCTTTTTTATCTTCATAATGTTTTAGAAAAAACTCTTTCATTCCGTAATTGCAAAGACTACAATCAAGATGTAATATATTAGATAGATATATATAATCTTTATTACTCATTAATTCAAATAAATCAATTTTAATTGGCTCTTCAATAATACTATCATCATCAATGCGCATAACATAATCATATTCTTTAGTATATTTATAAAAGTTTTTCATCCAAAAATAGCACATAGAACGATATTTTTGATTACGCCAATATGGTACAATATGAAGGTCGATAATACTATTCATTTTATCAATATCAATATGTTGAGGAATACAAAAATCTTCATTATCTATTTGCTTAAATTTAATAAAATCTCGACATTCCATACGTATCCCTGTAATAATCTCATTTTTTGCGTCATCTGTATAATCTCCTTCGTGTAGTATAATTACAGGGTAATGAAATTTCGCATTAAAGTTTTTAAAAAGAAAATACAAACATGTTTTTAAATATATTTTTCGTTCAATTGTGTTTTGTGTCAAAATAAATATAGCACCTTTAATCATTATAAAATAAATATATGTTTTAGTTTTATATAGTATTTTTCTTCATATTTGAATTATCTACATTATCATTTATAGTATCATCATTCATATTATCAACCCCATGTAATTTATATTTATTATATAATTTGAATTCATTTAAATCTTTTTCGCTAATAGCATCATTAAAATAAGCAAAACTATATAAAACAATATCACAATTTTTATTCTTATTAATTATAAAAGGGTGCTTACTTATTTTAATTTCACTTGCGGATTTTCTTTTAAATTCGTATTTAAAATTATTTAAATGAAATTCAACATCATCTATATTCATTATTAACCCAAGAAAAATTACATCATCCTTTATCTTTTCCATATTAATATTATTAATATTGTAAATACTATCATCTATTATTATTTCTATTGTATATAATTTTTCAGAATATGAAAGTTTATAAGATTTTTGTTCATTAGCTTTATTTGATAATATATCAAAATTATCATAATAATGATAATTATTTAATAAATTAACACCATCATCTATATCATCTATATCACGCGTATCATATGAACTATTTAAATCATCATTGTCATTTGTATTATTAACATTATAATATTCATTGCTATATTTATTTTCTCTAATGTTAACTACTATATTTTTGTTATCAATCCCATAAATAATAAATAAATTATTATTATTATTATTAAATTTTTTATACATAAATGTAAATAATATTGAAAATTTATTTATAGTTTTATCATTACTATATATTATAGTATTTGATGGACCTTCAATGCTTACATTCTGTATATTATATCCATTAATTAAAGGGTTTAAATTATATAATTCCTTAGTAATATCATTACTACTTAATTTTAGAATTACATTATTATTATAATCTTTATTATCTGTTATCCATTCTAAATTATTAATATTATCTTTGTTATACGAAGATATTAAAACTTTCAAATCTCTCCTTTTTAATAATTTTTTAAAATTAAAATTATATATAATATCACTATTAGATAATAAAACATTCATATCATCATCATTACCTGTTGTAGTTGTGGTTACCTCTTTTATAAAAGGGGGCTTTATAATATCTAATTTTTCATTTATAATATTATTGATACTATTTATATTATTGATATTAGTATTATTATTAGTAAAATATTCCTTAGAATTTATAAATAATATTTTAAAATATTCCTTATCAGATATTATAATAAGTATTAGAAAAATACCAAATAAAATACCTGTAAAGTATAAGAAATAATTAAACATTATTAATCTCTTAATATAATAATTTATAAAAAAAATATATATAAGAAATATTATCAATATAATAAAATAGGAAGGTAATGAATAAAGATAAATTAAATAATATTGATATTATGTCATTTTTAAATAGTATGCATAATATGCAAAAAATCTCTAAAAAAAGTAAGAAATCTTCTAGATGTACAATTAAAGAGGAGGATGATAGTGTAGATATTAATGAATGTTCAGAAGAATGCACAGACAAGATTACTAATGATACTCTAAAACACGAAAAAGTTATAAAGAATATTGAAAATATAGAGGAAGATGATGAAGACGAAGACGAAGACGAAGATGATGATGACGAAGATGATGACGAAGATGATGAAGACGATGAAGATGAAGATGAAGATGAAAATGAAGATGAAAATGATGATGACGAAGATGAAGATGATGAAGACGATGAAGAAGAATATGATGACCAAGGATTAACATCTGAGGATTTATATAATGTATTTAATAATTTCTTAACTGACGAATATGGAGTTTCAATTGCTACATCATTATCTAATATAGCGTTTGAACTTAATAAACTAAATAAAAATCTTAAATCTAAGAAATAATTTATAAATATATATAAAGATATTTTTTATAAATATAAATATAAATATTAAAATGTACTATGAACTATTAATGAAAGAATTAAGTTTATTAATTAAAAATAATACATTAGATCTTCCAAAATGTCAAAAACTTATAATAAATCCTTATTCATTAATATATATGTGTGACCATTATTATCAAGTAGAACATCATGTAATAAATAAAAATAATTTATTACATGATAAAGACCTATCAAAAATAAAAGACTATGATATAATATATTGTCAAACAGATTTTTTGAATCAATTTTTTTATGAAATATTAGAGAAAATAGATAAAAAAATTATATTAGCAACAGGAAAAGCAAATTCACCGCAAATTTTTAAATCCGAACTAACAGATAAAATTTTGGAACATAAAAATGTTTTGCTATGGGTATCTCAAAATCCTATATATGACAATAGCGATAAATATTTAGCATTTCCATATGGAATTTACGCAGATTCAGGTAGATACGCATATATGAATGTTCATTCATATGCTATAATTTTATATAATTCAAAAAATATTGAAAAAACTAAAAATTTAATTCATCTACCAATAAATTATATTACTAACCCATGTAGAGTAAAATTGCCAATGCTTCCTATGATTCCAGCAACAGAATTTAGGAAAGAAATTGCATGTGCTAAATTTATACTATCTCCAATTGGTGATAGGGATGACTGTTTTAGACATTATGAAGCAATTGGTTTAGGAACAATTCCTATATCAAATGTAAATGAGTTATATAAAAATATTTTTACAACAAATATGATTTATAATAATATTGATGAGATGGTAAATATGCTAAATGATGATAACTTAGATTTAGTTTACAAAGAACCCAATAGAGATTTAATTTGTTATGAATATTGGAAAGATATAGTGCATAAAAAAATTGCTGATATTAAATATGCGAATAGTATCTCCAGCTAATTTAATATAAGCAATTAGCATTTAAATATATAAATATATAAATATATATGAATAATAATTCGAAATGGTTTTGTAAAAAATGCAAAAATATGATAGATAATTGTATTGATATTGATTATCATAATGATACTGTCCATCCTGATTTTTCAGATAAATATATTATGTCCTGGTTTAAAAATGGTAAGAAAGGGCTATCGGCATATGATTAACAATAATTATTCCATAATTTTTTATCTAGTTTATGATTATTATTTTTATCATCTTTTAAGTAAATGCCAAATTTACCTAAATGTAAATTATATTTTTTTCCTAAATATTCTATTGGTTTTGGAAGAGAACTAACAAACTTTATATCTTCTTCTGTTAATTCTTCTTTCCCCCTTTTTTTCCATTTAAGATAAGGTTCAATATTAGTATACTTATCTAATTCCTTATTATAATAACAGACACCATAACGTGTTGTAAGGATCCCTGTTTTCTTTTCTTTGCTTATTTGTTCGCCACTATGTATACCACCACCAGAATTTAAAGCATCCGCATTAGCATTTTCAACAGAATATTTAATTTTTGTATATAATTCATTTAAAATAATATCTTTTGTCATAGCAGCATTTATAATTTTATCTAATTCATCTTCCATTTTAGAAGTAAATTTTAAATCGCATAAGTAAGGAAATATTTCATATATATATTTTATAACTTCTAAACCTAAATCAGTAGGAACTAGTAGATCTTTCTGTTGTCCGCCTAGATTAATTTTCTTTGTAGATATAACAATGTCCTTCTTTTTTTTGAAACATTCTATTTCGTATTCTTGTTGCGGATTTGATCCTATTTCAACATATTTTTTTTCTAAAAGTTTATCAATTATTGAGGAATATGTAGATGGTCTTCCAATACCTTCTTTTTCTAATTCTTTTATTAGCTGAACTTCGTTATATAGCGAAGGAATATTATCTATTGTTCCCGGAGATGAATATTCTTTAGATATTGATATATAATTATTATTTTTAATTATATTTAGAAAGTCATCAGAGTTTTCAAGCTTATTATTATATAAAATAGTAAATCCTAATTCTTTCAAGAATGACTTAGTTGCGCAGAAAATATATTCAGATATATCCGAGTTAAATTTAATATATATATCATTATATATCGCATCTGTCATAAGAGACGCGACTGTTCTATTCCATATTAATTCATATAACTTTTCATGATTTTTTGTAGAACCTTCAAATGATATTGTTTTGTATTTTGGGTTTGTTATTCTAACAGCCTCATGTGCTTCTTGTGCGTTTACTACTTTTGTTTTATATGTTCTATATTTGGCAAATGATAATGTAGGAGAATCATACGTTTCTCTAATATATGATAAAATCATCTTTTTTGCTTCTTCACCTATAATTGTAGAATCTGTACGCATATAAGTAATATGCCCATGTTCATATAAATCTTGCGCTAATTTCATAGTAATTTTTGAATTAAATCTACACTTATTGTACGCATCTTGTTGGAGTGTTGTTGTAGTATATGGCGGAGGCGGACTAACATTCCTTATTTTTGTTTCATGGCTTATTTTATATTTTGTATTAATGTTTAAATTATTTAAAACATCTTTAACAATATTTATATCTCTTATTTTATATTCTATTAATTTTTTGCTGTTATCTTTGTTGTTGTCAATCTTATCGTTTGTCTTATCATCAGTATATACATTTAATGACCCTAATATTACTAGGTCTTTGCTAATACTAAATTTACCTTCAATAGTCCAATATGGAATTATTTCTTTGTTAATAATGCGCGTTCTTTGATTAATACATATAATAAGACTTGCTATTTGAACTCTTCCTGCACTAAGATAATTTTTGTTAAACTTATTCCATAATACAGGAGATACCTTGTATCCGATTAATCTATCAACAATACGCCTTGTTTCTTGTGCGTTTACTTTGTCCATATCTATTGTTCTAGGATTTTCTATTGCGTTTATTACAGCATTTTTAGTAATTTCATTAAATGTTATACGATGACATACCTTATCTTTAATAATATTAGCTAAACATTTTTTAAGACTATATGCGATTGCTTCCCCTTCTAAATCTGGATCCGCTGCCAAATATATAATATCCGCATTTTTTGCTAATTCTTTAATATTTTTAATAATGCTAGGATTTGTAGGAACATAACTAATATCCCATGTATTAGTATCAAAACCTAATGTATCCTTAGGTAAATTATAAATATGTCCTCCTGAAAATGTTACAGTAACATCAGAATCTCCTAAATATTTTTTAATTGTCTTTGTTTTCGTAAAACTTTCAACTATAATAAGCGATTTCATTATATTTATGTGTGTGTGTTAAAATATAACATAGATATTATATCAATTTTTATTTAATATATTTTTGCTGTTAAATTGGCGTTTTACACCTTTTCTCATTTAAAACGTCAATTTTTAAAATACGTTTAAATAAAATTAAATATAATATTGTTGTATATTATATAATATTGTTGTATATTATATAATATTGTTGTATATTATATAATATTGTTGTATATAATATATAATAATGATTAATGAATTATTAAGCAATTTGTATTCTAACAATTCCCCATATTTATCTTGCGAAGAAAAGTATGTAGATAATGGATATCCACATACAAATATTTTATATGATTTATTACAAATATTATTTACAAATTTAGAACCTACTTATATTGTTGAATGTGGCAGTATGTTAGGCGGTTCAGCCATTAGAATGGCAGAGACGCTAAAAAAAACAATAAATCCACAGAAATAATATGTATTGACCCATTTACAGGAGATGTTAATATGTGGGATTGGGAGAAAAATGAAGGTTGGAAATTTTTAAGATTAGAAAATGGAATTCCAACAATTTATAAAAGATTTTTAGCAAATTGCAAATACAGTGGATTTGAAAATAAAATTTTACCTATAAATGCTACAACCAGTGTAGGAATAAAATTATTACAAAGATTATTTAACCAACGTAGAATTAGTGAATTACCTAATTATATATATTTAGATTCAGCACACGAAAAAGATGAAACGTTTATTGAATTATCATTATGTTGGGATTGCTTAGTTAATAACGGCATTTTATTTGGTGATGATTGGGGTTGGGAAGCAGTTAAAGAAGATGTAATAAAATTTTCAAATACAATAAAGGACAAAACTAATTATGAAAATCTACATAAGATTAATACATTAGTAAGCGGTTCTCAAATAATAAATGATAATATTTTATTGTATAATGGACAATGGATATTATTTAAAAAATAAATATTTACTATAATTTATATATTATATAGTAATTATGTTCCATCAAAAAAATAAAAAGACACGAAAAATAAAGAAGAATTATTTATAAATTGGAGTTTTAAATGAGAAAATGATGTAAATGTCCAAAGGTTAAAAAAATGATGTAAATGTCCAAAGGTTAAAAAAATGATGTAAATGTCCAAAGGTTAAAAAAATGATATATATAAATATTTATTATATTATATATTATAATAAATATTATAATGTCAGAATATTATAATAATATTTTAACTGATGACCTAACAAATGGTGTTATTAAAGAATATCTTGATGAGCAAAAAAACATAAAAGAACATAATGAAATTTTTGAAGATTATAATTATTATATTGCAAGTTATGAATATGAAAATGCTTTACGTATTGAAAGTATATGCGAAGATGTTGAAGCTTATGATTTAGCACGCGGTAATTATTATGAGTTGATATTATTTAATATTAATGAGTTTATACAGTCATTTAATTATAAAAAATATATATATTTGAGATTTTACAATAATATTAAAAGTGATGTTTATTATTCAACAAATATTAATGATTCTGTTGAATTAAATATAAGTAATCTTGCATACGCTATAAAAGAGCCCAGTTATTTAAATATTTTTAATAATAACTATAAATCTGCGGAGACCTACAAAAAATTATATAAAATTATAATTAAGCGAATTGAGGAAACCTTCATATTTACAAATTATTATCGTAATTCTATAAAACAATCATATACATATAAATCAAATATTTATAATTATTTAATTAAAGACATGATATATGATTATGCTAATATATTAGACGAATTAATAGTATTATCACCTTGCGATTGTGATGATATATTTCTAAATAATAGTATTATTTATAATATTATAACAGATATAGAAATAGTTGATAATATTACTAATAGTATATATAGCATAAATTTTGAAACATTTGTAGAACTCTCGTTCATTATTAAACATTATAGTGAATATTTTTCAAGAGATGGTATCAAAACTCTTAATACATTTTATACAGATAAGATGTCAAGTTTAGTAATACCAGAATTATATAAAATATTTTTAAGCAATATTAAAAATTCAAAGAAAATTTATGAATTATATGAAAAAACTAAGTATGTATATAGCATAGATATGAAAGAAGAACTTAATTATATAAGTAAAGATTTGTGTTCTAATATATCAGGATTAATATTTATTTGTAAATGTAATTATGTATATAAACTATGGCGAATGATATTCAATAATAATAAATATTATTATCATTATTATCCAGAAAAAGGAATAAAAAAAATTAACGAATATATCATATCTAAATATAATATGGAAAAATTGATATAAAATATTATTTCATATAGTAAATTAAGATTACTTAATCAATACACAAATAATATGAGACATTCTTCAACAAATTCATTAAATTCATTAACATCTATAAATTCAGGAACTAAACTATTTAGTAATAGAGACTTTCAAAATCAATACACAAATAATATGAGACGTTCTTCAACAAATTCATTAAATTCATTAACATCTATAAATTCAGGAACTAAACTATTTAGTAATAGAGACTTTCAAAAATATATTGCAAGTATGGAAGAAGATATTATTAAAACTAATAATGATTATTATAATTTTAATAATAAATTTGATAAAAAGATAAACAATATAATTAACAGATTTGATGGAAAAACAAATAGTTTATTTATTGATATCAGAAACAGAGAAAGCGAATACAGAAAATTGAATATTAGGATTGAATATATTATTAAGGATCTTAATCAATGTAAAAATAATACATGTATTTGTGCCAATAAATCTAACTATATGGCCATTTCACATGATAATATTAAAGATATAGATAATATAAATAAAAATATATTAATATTTCTTTACATATATACATCAGTTGTTCTTGTTATGATTACTAATTATTGTATTTAGAATATAAATTACTACTATCTACCCTTTATTTGGTAATATCTTCAAATAATGATAAATTATGAGTTGTTATTATTTTAACATCGTTATTATCAGCAATTATTTTATATAACAACCGCATACTTTCATATATCCAATGTGCTAATGCGTTCTCTCCAGGAGCAACAAATCGCCATTATTAATCTCATTAATAATATCAAGATCCATAATTATTAATATTCTTTATATAAATGAGCTATTAATTTTTAATAAATTTTCCTTCAAATATAGGGAATATTTTATTATTATCTATTTTACATTCTTCAAAAACCGCATTATTTTCTATCCATCTAAATAACACTACTAACTTAGCATATTTTATAATATTTTCTTCAGTATATATTATATTACTTAATAAATTATATAATATATTATATCCTACTTGCACATTGTAATAAATATCCGCATAACATTTAAATTTATGAATAAATGTAATATCAACCTTATCCCCAACAACTTTAATATTTTTAATCATATTTTTGTCATAATATCCAAAAAAATTAAAGCAAACTGTTAAATATTTTTTAAAATTTGTACCAGAGTTAGATATAGGATATAAAAAAAAGCTAATTGTATAAATATTTAAATGAGATATATCACGAATTAGATGTGCTCTATCTAAATATAGTAATTCATTTATATTGTTTTTATAATCTTCTAAATAAGCAACCTTTTTATATTTATATTTTATTTCTTCTTCGCTATATTGATCATAAAATAACCATTTGGGTTTAATAGAAAAAACACACGTATTTTTTGGATTATTATTTGCACTATACAGTCTATTAATATATTTTATATTTTTGTCTTTTTCTATATCACGGATGCAACTATTAAAAATATGCTTATATATATTATTTTGTATGTCATCTGGTAATTCATAAAAATAATTTCTAAAAAAAATCATTGTATTTTATTTATATATTGTAAAATAGTCTTATGTAAATTATATTCTAAAAAATGATAGAAATAGTATTTAGTATTTTAATACTAGCATGATAAAACCATTAATTATATCTCGTATTATAATGGTATGGATGTTTATAATATCAATATTGCTGATATCATATATATTAACAATATATTCAGATGATAATAAATTCTATCGTTTTGGACCACAACCTGATCTTATTATTATAGGATTTACAATAGATACACCAGAGAAATATAGTTTAGTTGTATTATATGCGATAATCAATACAATAATAAGAAATCTTGATCATAATATTATATTTCCATGGATTACTCTAAATGTACAAAACATGAATGTGCAAAATACAGAAATAAACAAAATTTCACATCAATTTGAAATATCAATTACAAATACTGTATATTCATGGTTTGATTGGTTAATCTATATTCATATGCTCCTCGCACAAATTGATATGTTTTTACTAGAACTAACAACGGATGTAATCGCAATTTATTTTGTTACACGTTGGTATATTAAAAATAAAACATTAATTAATGATACTGTAATTAATGATATTATATTATGATACTGATAAAAATAAAATCAATAATTATTTAATCATTAATAATAATTTAATCAGGTAGTAAATTATAAATTTTATTATTAATATCAGTATACATACTCATTGGTCTATAACAATGATAATCAGAAAAATATCCATCAGATATGGCATTTTTAATATCTTTTTTTGCCGCATTTGTGTCGTCAACTAATTTTGTTGCATTTATGCCTTCAATTAAAAAGACCATATTATTTAAAACCACATTATTTATTTTACTCATAGTAAAATCATGTCTACTCAGCCTACAATATTTTGTATCTTCATCAAATAAAAAAACCACATTATTTGGATTATTTTTCCATTCCATAACTTTTAGATATAAAAACCTCTGATCTATATCCCAACCTATATTTCCATGCCCTTCTCTAATTATATTATTATATGATATTGATTGAATTAATATTTTGATATCTTCTACTGAATGAATATTAAAAATGTCTTTCCATACATTTGGAGTACAAACATTATAACACATAGCAAGTTGTTTATCTTCTCCACATATATGGCCTCTATAATATACAAATTTGCTATTATCAATATCTTTAATATACTCTGTATAATAAGTTTTATTCATAGGTAGAATATCCATATCTGTAATCATAACACCATTTTCATAATTTAATATACATGGATACAATAAACGTATCAATTGTGATGTGAAACTTGTTAATACATTATCTATTGGTTCAAATAAGATAATATTGTCTTTGTATAGCATATATTCATCAGGTATTTTGTTTGATATTAATATAATTTTAACATCAACACCTGGGTATAACTTATTCCAAGTTTTAATAAAAATAGGTATAAACTCTATGTATAAGGGATTATCATTAACAGCTGTTAATACACAATCTAATTTCATTTATATATATTTAATGTTTAATGTTTTTATATATATTTAATGTTTAATGTTTTTATATATGTTCAAGAGATATTTCCAATAATATTATCACATGATAATAAAAGAATATATAAAAGAATATATAAAAGAATATATATTAAATATACATAATGGCCAAAGTGTGTTTTATTACAGCAATATATGGTAATTATGAAAAAACTTGCAAAAAATTTGCGAAACAGACTATAGAAACTGATTTCATTTGTTTTACAAATAATGAAAATATAATTAGTAATGGTTGGTTTATTGATTCTACACCTTATCACAATATATATAAAAGTCCATTAGATAATGATACATACTTAAACTCATTATGTAATAATGATCATACATTTAATATAGCTAAATATTATAAACAGGCATTTAGAAATATACCAATATTAAATAAGTATGATGTTATAATTTGGATTGATGGAAGTATTGAGATAATATATGATAAAGTAAGTGAATATATATTAAGAAATATATATGATAAACAAATTATAACATGGAAACATGATTTACACAAACTATTATCAGACGAGGCTCGAGCTTCACATTTTGAAAGATATACATCTACATATTGGTTAGGGCAAAAGCAACCATATCAAGATATAGATTTTCAATATCAAGAATATTTGAAAGAGGGATATACAGATGAATATTTTAAAAATATAAACCATCCTTTTCACAATTTAGGTGTATGGATAACATGTTTTGTTGCATTTGATATTAGGAATGATAAAGTTAAAAATTTTTTAGATTTATGGTATCTTCAAACTTTAAAATATTCTACACAAGATCAAATTGGTTTTCCATTTACATGTCAAAAATTAAATATAATACCATATACACTACCTGATAATGAAATTACAGGACATACAGTACAAAGTAAAACAATGTTTTATATCAAAAGAAATCATGGTGAATAAAGGTATAAATAAAATTTATTATATAACATATAACTTATTTATAATATAGTATATATTTTGTAAATGTATCTTGTTGTTGGTTGTGGATTGTCTGGGATTGTTATAGCAGAAAGAATTGCTAATATTTTAAAGAAAGAGGTTTTAATAATAGAAAGATTAGATCATATAGGAGGAAACTGTTATGATTATATAGACAAAGAAACAAATATTTTAGTAAATAAATATGGGGCACATTTATTTCACACAAATAATAAAGAGGTATGGGATTATATAAACACATTTGATAAATGGGTAAGATGGGAACATAATGTATTATCATATGTAGATGATAAATATGTACCAATGCCTATTAATATTACAACTGTAAATATGTTATGTAATGAAAATATTGAAACAACTGATGAAATGAAAGAATGGTTAAATAATAATCAAATAAAATATGATAATATTGATAATAGCGAAAAAATGGCTAAATCTCGTGTAGGAAATATATTATATGATAAATTAATTAGTAATTATACTTATAAACAATGGGGTAAATATCCTCATGAATTAAATAAAGAAGTATTAGAAAGAATACCTATTAGAAATAATTTTGATACAAGATATTTTAATGATAAATACCAGGCTTTGCCTCATAAAGGATATACACACTTTTTCCTTAAAATATTAAATAATCCACTAATTAAATATAAATTAAATACAGATTTCAATGATTTTAAAAAAAATAATGATTTATCTATATATGAATCAATTATTTATACAGGTCCTATAGATAGATATTTTGAAGATAGTAAATTAGATAAATTAGAATATCGTAGTATTGATTTTAAAATTAATATTATTAAAAATACTAAATATTTTCAACAAAATTCTGTTATAAATTATCCTGAAATTAACTTTCCTTTTACAAGAATTGTAGAATATAAACATTTTTTAAATCAAAAATCTGATCATACAATTATAGTATCTGAAACTACAAACGATAAAGGAGATCCATATTATCCTGTATTAAATAAAAAAAATTTAGAATTATATGATAAATATAAATTTTTAGCAGAAAATGAAGAAAAAAATAAAAATGTATTTTTTATAGGAAGATTGGCAAATTACAAATATTTTAATATGGATACAACAATTGAAAATGCTTTATATATCTTTAATACAAAAATAGTAAATACAGAGTTTAACTCTTAAATGTAAATGTATTATTATTTTACATATATTTTTTAATTTTTATATTCTACAACAGTTATATTTGCTCGTAATCATCATTTATAATTTGAACATCATCATACATTTTATTATCATTATCTAGTGATTCATTATATTTTTTCAATAAATTATTATATTTAATCTCTAATCTATTATAATGTTCTTTGCTATAATGTGTATTTAATAATAATTCATTATATTTCCACTCAATTGAATTATAACGATGACATAATTTGTCATACTTTCTCTTTAAATAATTAAATTCTTTATTTTTGCTATCAATCATTATTTTCATTTTATTATTTTTATCTTTTAGATATAATGCGCTATTACTATAATCATCGTTGTAATCTTTTGTAAATATATAATACAGGCTATTATACATTATTATATTGATATGTTGTTATGTAATATATATAAATTATATTTATATAATTAGTAATTATATAAATATAATTAATTAATTAATATGTTCCTCAAAATATGGAACTATAATTGTAAAACCGTTTTCTATAATTGTGTCAAATTTATATAATGTAAAAAAATTTATATTTATTATCAAGTTATGTATTAATAAAAATTTAGTAAATAATTTATTAGTATAGTAAATTAATTCAAGCCAAGACCTAAGATCATCTTTCAAATAATAATAAATTGGAAAATATACAAAATCATTATCTCCTTCAAACCCTAGTAATATATCTATATTAGATAATTTTAATTTAATACATGTTGCATCTTTAAAATTATTAGGAAGTTCTGTAATAAGAATATTATAATGAAATTGTAAAAAATTATTAATATTTATTTCTGATAAATAATACAATTCTTCCAATTCTTCGGTTTTATTTCTATAATATGTCTCTTCGCATTTATCATTTTTGTTAATAATTCCTAATGATACCATATTAAAAATACTTAATGATGTATAATATATCTTATTTTCATCATTAAGTATATTTTTAATAAACTTGTATTTATATTTATTTTCTCTCCTATTTTTAATTATAAAAACAAGCTCTTTCATACAATCATTATATATATATTTATATATTTGAATATATATATCATATGGAATTATATGTAGATAATTCATTATTATTATAATTATAATATATCTAATATGTTCATATATATTTAAGCAACATATAAGACTTATATTATTAATTATGTTAATAAATGGTTAATATTGGGTTTTTAGCAAATCATTTAGGATTACGCGGTTCTGAAACTGCTCTTTATGATTATGCCTATTATAATCAAACTATTTTAAAAAATAAATCATTCATTCTCTATGATAAAATAAATGATAATAATGATGAACAAGTTATAGAAAAATTTAAAAAAAAATTTGAAGTTGTTTTAGGTATAAATTTTTTTGAGTTTGATGATTATGTACTTAAACACAATATTCAAATATTGTACAGTATTAAATCAGGTGAAGATGATGGAATTTTAAGTACAAATGCTAAAAATATAATACATTGTGTATTTAATTGTAGTGAAAAACATGGAGAAGTTTATTCGGCAATATCTAAATCGGTATTACATTATAATGATAATATACCTATAATACCACATATTGTAAGTTTACCATATCACGAAGAAGATATGCGAAATGAATTAAATATACCTATTAATGCTACTGTTTTTGGAAGACACGGAGGTAAAGAACAATTTAATATTCCATTTGTTCACGAAGTTGTATATGATATCGCAAAAGAAAATCCCAATATATATTTTTTATTTGTAAATACTGATAAATTTTGTAAAGATCTTCCTAATATTATATATCTTGGTGCTATTGTAGATCTTAATTTAAAAAGAAAATTTATTAATACATGTGATGCTATGATATGGGCAAGTACACAGGGAGAAACATTTGGTCTTGCAATTGCCGAGTTTTCTATATGTAATAAACCTGTAATTGCTACTAGTTTATATGGAGGCGGCAAAGAGCATGTAAATATATTAAAAAATAAAGGATTATGGTATTATAACCGCGAAAATTTGATTGATATAATAAATATGTTTACAACTATGGATAAAAAAGTATTAAAAGAAAAAGACTGGAACGCATATTCTGAATATACGCCAGAAAAAGTTATGAAAATATTTCATAAAGTTGCAATAGAACCATTCAATATCTAAAATAAAAAATATATAATTATATAACACCAACCCATACATTAATCTTTTTAATTCATTAATCTTTCTTTATTAATCTTTCTTTATTCATTGATCTTTCTTTATTCATTTAATCCTTTTAATTCATTTATTAGTTCTTTCTATTTATTACCTATTTTACATATTATTATTAAAATCTTTCCAATCCTTATTAATACTGCGTCTATTCTTATACGAAAGACGAGCATCCTTGGATTTAAGTGCTACTTTTTTATAATTTACTTCATTATTATCTGCCCTCTTTAATTCACGTGGAATTTTATTAACATCTTCAAAATCTTCACATTTATTGGCATAGGAGTTGAATGCGCGAGAGCTAATCTTGTTAGTGTTATTCATTTTGTTATTTACTTTGTTATTTTACTTTATTACTTGCTTAAAAATATAAAATAAGTTAATCAATTTTTATTTTTTTATTAAAAAATTAGACCAAATTTTGTAAATTTAAAGATTATTATATAAATAAAAAAAATGATATTATTATATATATTATTAAAATTATAAGTTTCTAAAATATATGGTTTCAACAAATATATTAAATGACAAACCATTATTATTAGAAGATAATAATAGATTTCCTGATGATATTACAATAAAAATTAATAATATAATTTGCGATGAATATATTAGGAAAAAATATATTATTTTAGAACATAATTTTATAAAAAATATTATAGGTATGTTCTTAAATGATAAGAAACTATCAAAATATATATATTATTTAGGATATCAAACTTATTATTTCAACTATATCTTTCCAGATGATTCTAATCTTTCTAGCGGATTTGGTGTATATGGAGAAAAACTTACAAATTTTACATGGGGAGATTTTGAAACGGATATATCATACGAAAATTTCAAAAATATTGATGTAGATAGCAAAGAACAGTATATATTGAATATACCAAGAGAAGAAATATTTGCTAACGAAAGCATAAGTACAAATAACACTGAATATGATTTTTATAGGTATGATGTTAATATATATTCGCAAAAATTAACGTTGAATGAAAGTGTATGGATTCTTAAACATTTTTCATATAATGATATTAATATTTTAGAAAATAATTCGGATATTGTCATAGATATTAATGATGATATTAATGATAATATTTATGATAATATATATGATTATGATAAAGAAGAATTTGCAAATATATGGAACCTATTTAATAGAGGATTTGTAAAGCTAAATATATTTAAAATTATTTATATTTACTGTTATAATACAGATATTGATGATAAAATTCAAAAATATTATAATTTTATTGGAGGCAAAGGAACCCATAATATTAAGATTGATTATTCCAAATTATTTCATAAAACCTGCTTTAATTTTATAAAGTATTTTAATAAAAAAATAAAGAAAGCATCAGATGACAGAATGGTTATAAGTTATTTATATGCTATTTATGCTGATGACGATGGAAATGGAAACATATATTTTAACGAAGATCATGAACTATATGAAAATAAAGCATATGATTTACTACATGATAATGATTTACTAAAAATTAAAAATAAAGATAATGTTACTGATGTATTATTTGATATATTCGATTTATTATATAAATTATATCTACAATAAGAACAATTATTTACACAATATTCGTAATAATCATTCAAAAAAAGGATAACATAATGAAATATATATATTGAATTTTTTATTATATAATAATAAAAATTGACTTTAATAATATGGATAATAATTATATTAAATTAGATAATATGGAGCATAAATTAAAAAAACATATTATAAAAACAAAAAAACCTGTTCAGTTAATTATTGAAGATAATAATGAAATATATGAAAATAATCCTCTTACTATTGTTGAAACATTTGTTGGTGCTGGTGGCGCTCATTTAGGGTTTAAAAAAGCAGGATTTAAGTCATTATTAGTAAATGATATTGATAAAGATACAATAGACACATTACTTAAAAATGAAGTTATAAATGATAAAGAGTATTTACTGTGTCCAATAGAAGATATTACAGAAGAAGTTATAAAAACAAAAATTGGTAATAAAAAAGTTGATGTTTTATTTGGTGGGATTGTATGTAAAGGGTTTTCTTTAGCAGGTGTAAGAAATCCTTTTGACCCAAGAAATTATTTATATAAACACCAATTAAGACTTGTAAATATATTAAAACCCAAAATAAGCGTCATAGAAAATGTTACTGCTATTAAAAATATGATTTTATATGTAAATTGTGAAGAAACACAACAAACATTTGAAGACTATACAAAATTAAGCGATGAAAATAAATTATTAAATGGCATTAAATCAAGTAAAAGAAAAAATGGGGAAAACTATAGTGATTTAAATTTAACCATAAATAATAATAAAAAAAAAATGGATGAATTATTAAAGGGTATTTGTAAATATAAATATTGTGTTCTTGATGATATTAAAAAACTATACCAAGAAATGGGTTATACTTTTTATGAAAAGATTTTACAAACAGATAAATATGGTGGGTATACAAATAGAAAAAGAATAATAATGGTTGCTGTTAGTAATGACATTGGCAAAAATTATGTTTATCCAAATGAACAAGAGACAAATTATACATTAAACGATGCTTTAAATTTAATAGATTATGAAGGCATAAATAATCCTCTAAATGACGAAGACAATAAACCGATGAACCATAATAAAAAAACTATTGACAGATTTAAATTAATACCAGAAGGAAATAATATTGCGGATGTTATAGATGAATTACCAGATGAATTAAAAATAAGTGCGTTTTATTCAAGAGGAAATACACAGAGATTAAATAGAAATCTTCCTGCTCCAACGTTAGTTCCTGGTCATAGTAATTTTCCTATTCATCCTTGGGAACATCGTTCTATTACTGTTCGTGAAGCAGCAACAATTACTGGGTTTCCTTTAGATTACAAATTATGTGGCTCACATACATCTAGATGTGTTCAAATAGGAAATGCTGTACCAGTTCAATTATCATATAATATAGCTTTATCAATAAAAAAATTATTATTAGATGAATAGTTTATATTTATTAACAATTAATAATTAACAAATATGATAATATCAAAATTCTTGAATAAATTTAATAATTTTTTCCTTACATTCTTGTAATAACCCTACCTTTTTACAAATATTCATAAAATTCGTCAAGAGAGTTTCGCAAAACCATTCTATTGGCATCTTTTTATTTTTTTTTTCATTTAATATTTTATTAAGTATTATACAATTAATGTTTTCGCTTTTTCCACCTTTTTCTTTTGGAATAAAATGATCAGCAGCCAATTTACCTTCACTCATCGGTAAACCAGTTATTTCACACATATAATTTGTTTCACATAATTTTTCTTCTATAATATTTTTTTTGAAACAATCACTCTTATGTTTATGGTGTTCATATAAATATTTGCATATATATTTTTTATTTTGAGGCATATATTTAAACCACAATTCCCCTCCTTTTTTAACTTCTATCCATTGAAGCGGATATAAATCTTTCCTCATCTTTTCAACCGCCCTTGAATTATCCGCAAAATTTTTTTGTTTCCCATTTGTATCTTCAGAACGTCTTTTATCACAATATAATAAAATATCTCCTTGCTTTACAAATTTATATAAATTTTCAGGTTTCATTAAAAACTCAAATACATAATACAATTGCCCTTTTTTATGATTTTTTGCGTTAACTATAAGATGTAATTTAATTGTAATTTTATATAATATTCTAATTCTTTTTTGTATTGAGTGTTTTTTAATAAATGGTTTAACATCATATTCCATTCTTAATTATATTGTTCTTTAGGTTCTTTTAAATCAAAAGAATATAAATCAATTTTTAATATTTTTTACCTTTTTACTAGTTCATATTTTATTTTTGTAAGTTTCAAAGTAATATTATTATCATTAATTATACTCTGTTCTCTCATTAAAAATTGGCATTGGTGTTGTTTAATAAATTATAATCTTTGTATTTATTATTTAATTTGTTATAAAAATAATATATTAAATAATAAATGATATACAATATATATATTTCTTTGTATAAGCATTATACTAATATAATAGTATATGAACGAAACAAATTTCAACAACGATATTTCTGGATTAGCAAATATTACTGAACTTTTTGAGAGTTCAGTAATAAAAAAATGGATTAAATTAATTCCTGCTGATAATACAATTCCATTTGATAAATATAATAGAAAAGATTATTTTATTCCAATCGCAGACATAGTTTTAGATAGCGAGTTATTTACATCTGGAAAAAAACAAGGGGATAAAAAAAGAAATACACTAATTAAATTTATTCCAACAATTTCTATTGAAGAGTTTAACAAAAAAAATGAATGGTTATATTTACTTGTAATTAATGGCATGATTGTTAAAATCGGTGGGACGAGAACTGGACTTAAAGGACGGATCGCATCTTATCTTTGCGGACATCATATAGAAGAAAGAGGAAAATCTGGAGATTGTTCGAAAACAAATGGATTTATTTATAATACGTTTGAGTTTTACCTAAATTTAGGTTGTAAAATTCAAATGTATGGATATGAATTACCAAAAACTGAATTTAATATTGAAATATTTGGTAAAGAAACAAAAATAACAGCACAAACATATCATGCTTACGAAAGCACATTTTTGGAAGATTATAAAAAAAATTATAACAAATATCCAATATTAAGCGACAATTGCGACCCAGATTACAAAGAATAGATATATATATATATATATATATCTATATATATATATATATATATATATATATATATTTACAGATTATCACAAATATATTCAATCTCTTCTTTTGTAATGTTAAAATAATTATATAGTTGTTGATGATTTCCAGAATATTCTATGGTTGGAATAGGAAAACTTTGTAATATTCTTATGTTGTTAAAATTTCCCCAACGGCAAATATTATTTATAAATACATATAAGGGGTGCTTTAATATTTCTAAATATTTTTTTGCTTGTTCTTCATTAGAACATATTATAAATACAATTGATTGTGTCATTCCACAATTATCAATAAATACACTATACTTATCTGTCGTTGATATAAATATTTTATATCCGTCTTGAAATTTATGTGGTTTTGATGAATATACTGTTTGACTTGGTGTATGAATTAATTTGTATTTAAATTCTTCTGTTTTTTCATCACAAATAAATTTTGCCTTTGTATATTTATGTAAATCACTACTGGTTTTAACCTCGAATTTTGGTAGCGTTGTATTATCAATTGTTTTTGATAATATATTTTGAACTATTTGATTATATAATAATGGAATGTATTTTCGTTGTTTTGATATGACTGAACTAACATATTCTTTTTTCTTCCATATTCCAGAAACATTAATATTTTTATAGAAGGCACAATTTTGAATTATATACCATGTAAAACTTGAACCAATTTTTTTGAAATATTTTTTTGCTGTATGTATATCTAAATGAATTATTTGTAATGATGTTATTATTTCAATTAATATATTCCTGTCTGCATAAGACATCCAATTATCTGGTGTAATAAATAATAAATAACCATTTGGTTTTAGTTGTGATAAAGCTTTATCAATAAAATCCTTAATTAAGTTGTGATTTTTAGAAGCTCTTTTACCATTTTCTAACAATTTTGCGTATGGCGGATTAGCAACAATTAAATCATATTTTTTACTACTATTAAATGTAATAAAATTATGGTTAGTTATTTGTAAATTGTATTTTTCGCTACAAAATACACTACGCACATTTTCTAATCTATTTTCATTAATGTCATTAAATTCTAATATTTGTTCTAATATTGTTTGTTTATCGTGATACTTCAATAATTCAAATATGATAGGAATACTGAAATTTCCATTACCACAACAAGGGTCTAATATAGACAAACCACTTTTACTCCATAGCTCATTAGGAATTTTACTTATCATTTCATTTATACAATTAATAGGTGTTGGTTCATCATTGCTTGATTTGTATGTGCTTTTATCAGTATTTAATATTTCGTCATAATATTTTGTTAATTCATTAAAGGTTGATGTATCAATTGTTATTTTTATAGGTTGAATTACGTCTGGTGAACATAACGGAACATTTAATTTTGTTGATTTTTCCTCTACAGACTTATCAATAAATTCTTTAATATTGCTCTCATTAACACAAGAAGTTTTTCTTTTTTGATGTTGTGTATAATGAGATTTACTATTAAACTCTTTGCAGCATTTTTCACAACTAATTTTAGACATTTAGAGTTTATAATATATTGTAATATAATTATGTAATATATTATTATTTAAATCAATTTTTATTATAATAAAAAATATCAACTGTTTACAGTTTTTTTAAAAATGTTATAATTTTGATTGCTTACTACTTTATGATAATGGTATCGTAAAATATAAAAATAAAGAGAAAATTACGTATATACTAGATTTATTATATATCTATAATTTATATCGTAATCTACTAGGATTAAATATTTGAAAATCAAAGATATTATATCCACTATCTTTTGTTTTGCTATTAACACTATGTTTGTCATTTGCCTCATTCATTTCCTTTGGATCTACAAATTTTGTATATGGGACATTATGAATTAATCTTCCTTGACTAAAATAATACATGTTTTCCATTTTTTGTATATATTCTATTATTACAAAGATATTAATCAATTTTTATTAATTTCCTCCGCGTAATCTTAATACAAGATGAAGCGTGCTCTCTTTCTGTATATTATAATCAGCTAATGTTCTACCGTCTTCTAGCTGTTTCCCAGCAAAAATTAAGCGTTGCTGGTCTGGTGGAATTCCTTCTTTATCTTGAATTTTTGATTTAATCATATCAATAGTATCCGAACTTTCAACTTCAAGAGTAATTGTTTTACCTGTCAAAGTTTTTACAAAGATTTGCATTTTATTCTTCCTTAATATATATAATCATATATTTTTTATATATAAATTTACTATAATTGGCTATATTATGCTAAATCCATTCCTGGCGCTCCAAAAATAGCAAATTTTATTTTTTCGTATAAATATGTTTCTCTATCTTCGGCGGTTATCTTATCCACAGGAAACCCAAAAAAATCAAATTGATAAGAACAAGTATGTGAACTAGGATATCTGCGCGTATCCGCACCATACATATAGAAGAATTTATATCCACCTTCTTTTTCCGCATGTTTATCATAGTAATTAAACCCAGTCCAAAACTGAAGTAATCTTTTTATAAATTCATAGTGTTCTTCGTCTGTCTCATTAACTCTTTTATTTGTAATAATATTTGTCAAATATATTCTCATTTCCGCTTTTATTACTTCTTTTTCAGGTTCAGTTAAAGTTGTAATCCATCTTACTACATCATGACGATTATCTACAAACTTAATAACTGATATTTTCAGGTCTCTTGCAAAATTAGATAAAATATCTTGGTCTAATTGCTCGTTTGTAATAAGTTTATCAAGAATATCAATAGTTACATCATTATTATTTAAAAATGTTTTTACCTCATTATTAAATCCCGCGAATAATGATTCATATCGCCCTTTCATATTTTTATTAGTTCCATTAGATTTTTCAGATTCTTCTCCACCATTAAATAAAAAGTTTTTAGTTACAGCATAATTAGATAATTCTAACATATATTCAATATAGTTATTTTTTGTTAATTTTTGTCCATATGGATTACTTTCAGAAGATTTTGATAAAATATAATAATCATTATATGATAAATCATATAATTCAATTGCTTCTTTATGTTGCACGTTCATCATATTAATGTAAGTACTTGCATTACCAAAATCTCTTAAATAAAAATATAATATATCATATTTATCTATTTTTTGTTCTGGATTTATAAATCTTGCTAATATATATGTTGAAAATTTATTAGGTAATCCTATCTCTTCATTAATAACCGCAACCCCTAAAAATTTACCAATTATAGAATATATATTTTCATATTCCTTTTCTGTATTATAATTTCCAATACCCTCTATATTATCATTAGCATATTTTAACACCTTTCTAAATTTTTCATCCGGTTCAAAGTTAGGATTTATGTAATACCTATTCGCAGCACTATTTTTTTCAGGTAGTATAAAGGGTCTGTTTTCATTATTTTCATCACAAAATAATTCTTCAAATAATTTTGTAAAAAACTCTCTGCTTACACCACCAGCATCAATTGCTTTCTTATTCCTTGCTTGTAATCTTCCTTCAACTTCTATTAATTCATTTATATATACTCTAAATATTCTTTTATATTGATTAATATAATTATTTTGCGCACTATCATCGTATATTTTTAATTTTCCAAATATAATATCATAATCCACAATAACTGAACATAATGCGGATTCTTCATAATATATAAAATTTGTAGTTTCTTTCTTTTTATCTGTTTCAAACTTGTCATTAAGTTTTTTAAGTTCCTTTTTAATATTTGCTAAATTACAGGTATGTTTCCCCCCCAAATATTTATCGCACATACTGAGCATCTTTTTTCTAAAATATTTATATTTGGTATCGTCATCATTATCTACATATATATTATTAATACTTTGACATATTTCACTATTATTTATTATATCTTGTCTTTTTGCGTCTGATATATTATAATCTCTTTTTTTATTTTTAAATTTTGATATAGTAAAAAACTTTTTTTTAATATTTAATATTTTATTTTTGAAATCTATCCCTTTTGGTGTAATATCTATCGGTTTGATATTAGAATCAAATATTAATGCTTGTTCAAAAATTTCATTATATTCAGGGCTATCTGTATATATTAATTGCTTCGTGATTGGATTTTTGTTGGGTTTCATAACCCATGTTAAGCAGTTTACAATATTATAGTGATTTTTAACAATATATTGGGAATTTCTTACAATTTTAACATTATTTTGCTTCTTGTGCACTTGAATGTCATTAATTTTATCAACAACTGGAATATAATAATGTGCCTTAACCTTTATAAAACTGTTTTTTGTTATATTTGTAATACCAAAATTATCCCATTCAGTCTTCTTAAAAAACACATAAAATGCTACTGGGTCTTGAGAACTTCTTGATGCGATGCGCTCTTTCCTGATTTTTTCCTCCATTGCTTTCACAAGTGCTTCACTGTGTGTCGTAATATCACTGCCATTACTTGGTTTAATAACTCCATAATCTTTCCATTTTAATCCTATTTTTTCTGGAATAAACTTTGAAATTTCATTACCTTTTTCTTTTATAAATTGTTTTTCAATAATATACTCTTCTAATTGTTCTCTCGTTTGCGATGGTTTTCTAGAATGTATTAATATTTTTTTTAGAACAATCTTTAATTCTTCTAATATACGTTCACCGCGCGAGGTTATCATACGTGGTATTAAATTACAATCATATTGATAACTCATACATAATAAGCGATTGTATATTGGCGAATCTAGTAATATTCTTTCAAATGTTCGCGGATTAGTAATTGGAATCATGACCCAATTTTTACATTCTTCATATGTAAAATCATTCAAATCGTCATCATCTTGAATAATAATTTTTTCAGCAATATTGATATTGAAATATGGGTTTTTATTCGCAGCAAACTTTCTCATTAAAGTTTTGCCGTTAATAAATCCTTTTCCTTCTGGTAATCTATATTGAATATTTTTATCAACTGATTTACTATTATTAAATAATATTATATAATAATGATTTAAATAACCTTCTTTATTATAACCGTCACTCTCATAATATATTCTTTTTCTTTGATCACGTCCATTCCCATTTTTGTATGTATGAAGAGCAAAAGCATCCCAAAATGGGATTATATCTCTTACTAAATTTTTAAAATAATTAATTATATAGTTCTCTAATTTGGGATTATAATTATCTACATATTCATATAATTTATCTCTTATTTTATTCATTATTTGGTAATCATCATAATATTTTATTGACTTGTTAATATATGAAAAAAATTCTGAATCACTTGATACCCTGTATGTTGGATTGTTTATAATTTGCTCGTAAATATTATAAATAAATCTTCTAACTACACCATTAATATCTTCATCTTGTTTTAATCCTTTCATTTCATAATATCTATTTATAAATTTTAAGAATTCTTCATTATTTTCTGGACTTATTTCTCGTAATATATTATCAATTAATTGATGTTGCCCTTCCAAATTATATCTTCCAAGTCCGTTATCAATAGTAAGAATAAATGTTTTAAATTTAGAAAAAACTTTTCTATCAATATCAGATGTTAATGCTGTTTTACGAAGTGTTTTTTGAAGCTTTTTAAGACGATTATATTCATAAAATTCTTTTTCTTCATTATTTTTAATTAAAATATTATCTCTTATTTTCCTTTTTTCAGCAGGGTTTAAACTACTTATAGGCGAAGATTTAAGAGAAACACTATCTGTATTCTTTAATTTGGGTTTTTTTGGCACAGCATCATTTACATTTAATAACTTATCAAATGATTCAACATTATGTTTTAAGAATAATTCATCATTCTCTTTCATAAACTTTAATCGCACCCTTATACCATCTATCATATTTTGAGTATTTTTATCTTTTATCTTATTTGGCGACTTAGGCGACTTAGAAGATGATGCTTTAACTAAATTATTTTCAATATTTGTAATATCTATTCCATAATGTATTGTAGTATATAATAATTCAATATATATGCTACTATTTTGCTCAATATCATCATTAGTGCGCGGATTTACTAAATGATTACCAACCCATTTTTTGCATTCATTTACAGTAAAATAAGTTTCTACGTAATCTGTATTAACAGTATTTTTATTTATTATCTCTTCCTCAGCATACTTCCATTTATCATTAAGAGTGTATAATCTTGGTGTATTATTTTTTTTGTATTTATTAATTTGTTTTACTATATCTTCTCTTAAAGATGAATTATAAAATATAAGTCTCTTAATTTTATTTAAGAAAGATACTGGATTTTTTAATGCTTCAACGCTTAAAATTTCCTTTCTGTGCTTTCGCTTAACATATTTATTCACAAAAGGAGAAATACTTGGGTCTATTATCCACAATAAATAGTGACCATCGACTAATTTAATTGACATATTCTAATATATTATTATATATTAATGATAATATATATATAAAGTAATATTATAATTTACCTGTATAACCTAATGTCTTAATATTTGAAGATACTTCACTTGGATTCCAAGATATATATAGTATGTTATTGTTAGGTTGTGGTAATATTTGAACATATAGTCCACTTTTTCTTAAAGCATTCACTATATATTCAATACAGTCGGAAATTTTATATAATGGTTTACCATATATATAGAAGGGTATTTCATAGAATATATTCATTCTACCAATAGTAGCGGTATCTCTTATTTTTTTATGACATACTTCTATGATTTTATCAAATGTTTGATATTTTGCATGCTCCTTCTTATCTTTTAAAGTATATAATTCACTTAATAATATTCTAGGTGGCATTTGTATATTATATTATATACACATAATTATTATAACTCTTTAATTTTATTATTTTCCATATCATCAACAGATACCATATTATATTTTGCTAACTTATTAACAGGAGTAGTATCAGCAACATTATTATTAAATCCTTTATTATACAATGATGATATCATATCCTCATTAATAGAATAATTATAATATTTAATGTCAGCTATTTTTAATACACTTCCTACGGTAACCTTTCCATATGGTGTTTTGTAATCAATTAGCGGATTAATATAAAATGGCGAAGAATTATTTTTAAATGTTGCTGAATATATTTTACTATCATATTTAGTTTCAACTTTTTTATCTAATAATTTAACACCATTAATATACATTTTACAAGATGCCCTATTTATAGATAAAACATTATTGCTATCTGAAACCTCTCTCATAACAATTGTAACCATAAACCATTTACTGTTAAATTCAATATCATAAATACCTAACATATTTCTATTCTTTTCATTCCATTCAGTTGATGATGAGAATCTATTACAATTTTTATACATTGAACCTTGTTGATATGATTCAGAATTATATATATTATTATATTCAACCGCTATTTTCTTTCCATCGCCGCTTAATCTAACTAGAGGATTTTTAGTTATTATTACCGGATTATTATTTGAATTCGCATTTGAACAGTTATAATTAAATTTATTATTAAAGTAAAGGATCTTTTCACCTTTCAAAAATAATATAATATCTTTTTTTCCTTCTTCAATCTTAACTAAATTATCTTGATCAATAAATAACCAATAATTATAAGAATATTCGGCACCTCCATCCTGATTAATAGATGGGTTAATATCTTTAAAATTTGATTGCGTCTTATCAGTTGTATTATATTTAACTTCGCTATTACTTAAATCATAAGTTCCACTTAATATATATATTTCTTTCCGTATATCACTCTGACCTTTAAACATATTTTGAAGTTCTATTAAAAATATATTGTATCCAACATATCCCATTAATAATAATATTATTAAGGATATAATAACTTGCATTAAAGGATTATTTTCTAACATTTTTATTATATCTTATCTATTTTAAATATGGAAATTAAAAAAATAATTAAAGATTAATTAGAATTTATGGGTGTTTATTAATAAATATTATTTAATTTATATACGGGATTTCTTAATCCATAATTAGGGATACCTATACTTGCTAATAAACCATTTAAAGGACCTTTATTATATTCCTTGTATATATCATTTTTATTCAGGTCATAGTTATATAGCGTAAATTTTGAAATTAATCCAGAAAACCCTGTAGTATCTATTTGTGAGTTTGAAGCACTACCACCAACATATAAATTGCCTATATTTTCAAAATTAAGTTCGTAGAGATTTAGCTTATTGACTTGCGCTTTCTCTACATCAGCTAATTCGCCATCAATATATGTATATATAAACCCTTTATTAACATCTGAAATAACAATAGCTACATGAACCCATCTTTGTATAGGCACATAATCAATAGTTATACCGCATTTGTTTGTGCTACCACTATTTGTAAAATTTATTAATTCGGATTCATTTTTTATATCATTTAATTTATTTGAAGCTAATAAACTATCATCTTTTGGAGAGAACCGAACATGTATTTTATTGGATTTGGAGTCTAAGAATATATATGGCGATGAATCCTTTATTTGTTGGTGTTTTGCCCCAATATGAGCAATATGTCTATAACTACCTTTATATTGATTAATATCATTTATATAAATCCAAAAACTATATGTTCTCTTTATACCATTTGAATTTGGTAACATTTTATCTATTTTAAAATAAGACAATTCATTACATATAATAGGCACTTCAGTACCGGATACTTCAACCTTTTGTTGATATAACACATTATCTGTTATAATATAATATAGAGTATATCCTGCTATTATAGCGATAATAAGTGCTAATATTATTAAATAAAATATATTTTCATTTACGTTTAATATGTTAGTGAAAGCAGCTTTAACATTCTCAATAGATTCTGCGGTAGTGTTCGCAATTGTATTAGAGGCTACTTCTACTTTATTTACAGGTTCAGATGGAGCAAAAGTAGTAGCATTAGTAACAGTATCTATTGTTTTATTAGTAGCATTAGTAACAGTATCTATTGTTTTATTAATAGAATCAGTAACACTCGCTAGTATACCTTCTTTATTATTTGGAAGCCCCACGTTTTTAGCTTCTTCCATTTTATTTAATTATCTAATTAAAGGAAATAAATTTTCTATTACATAAACTAATATGATAATTTGATATTTGATATAAAGGCATATTTTTAATATTGTAATTATTCTTTATATTTTTTTTCTGTAATGATAAATAACTCAGCATCTTCGTAAAATTACCTATATTTGATGTAGCATTCTTTTTATACTTAAATATAGACAAAAAATATACCATCGGTGCAAATAATTCAACGCAAAATTCTATATTTTCTTTGAACATATAATAGTCATATAAGCACATTATATATATAAATTTTTTGTAATATTCATTATATTTATTTAGCGATAAATTACGATTATTCAAATTAATTATTAAATTTTCATGAAATTTTAACGGTATCATCCAAGGGTCTTTTATAAGTATCTTCTTTGTTTGCTGTCTATTAAAATTATTATTATATAATATATTTATATCGCTTGAATTCTCTATGCTATCGCTATATAATATATCGTTATTATCATTGTTAATATCTCTAAACAGTTTATTTAAATTACCATTAGAGTTTAAGCAAAGTTTATTAATATTATTTATATCAATATCTCTTTTTTGTAATATCTCCGCGATTTCATCATTATTTGGCGTAGATAGCATATGTATATTACATAATTTTTTAATATCTCCTATCTTCTTTATGATATCGTTATTTGATATACAAATTATTGGTATGTTCTTTAATTTGTTTTCTAGTAATATTTTTAATAATGTTATGTTAATTGTTTTATCAGCAATAAATAATGAATCAAAATTATCTATGATTATTACCTTCTTTTGAAATTTATTTGTAAGTATTTGAAGAAATGACGATGATGTTGATTTATATATAATATCTTTTAAATATTGCGAATTATAGCAGTTATTATTATCTATTAATATAATTTCATAATTTAAATAATTACATATTTTATTTATAGAATATGATTTACCGATACTTGTAGGTCCAGCAACAATTATACAGCTTTGATCTGAAATTTTAATATCATAATTGAAATTACGCAACCATATCAATATATCATTATATATACTATGATTTCCGCACAAATTATTTATAAAATTATTATCATTATTAATTAATTCGTAATCTAATTGTTCTATATTATCATCATCGTTTTTAACATCAACTAATTCAGGAATTTTAGGAGCCTTCGGTTCTTTTGGAATTTTAGACGCCTTCGGTTTTTTGGGAAGTCTAGGAGCCTTCGGTTCTTTTGGAATTTTAGGAGCCTTCGGTTCTTTTGGAATTTTAGGAGCCTTCGGTTCTTTTGGAATTTTAGACGCCTTCGGTTCTTTTGGAATTTTAGGAGCCTTCGGTTCTTTTGGAATTTTAGGAGCCTTCGGTTCTTTTGGAATTTTAGGCACCTTCGGTTCTTTTGGAATTTTAGGCACCTTCGGTTCTTTTGGAATTTTAGGCACCTTCGGTTCTTTTGGAATTTTAGGCACCTTCGGTTCTTTTGGAATTTTAGGCACCTTCGGTTCTTTTTCAATATAATGTGTATCTTGCATTATTTAGATTATAACAATAAATATTATTTTATGTATATATCATTTCAATTATTAATATTATTAAATATGATATTAACGCAATAAATGGAATAAATAAAATTAGCGGTAAAATAGTTTCAGAATTGTCATTTGAATTATTTATGTCAAAGCCAAAGCATCTCATATTTCCATCTTTATCAAAAAATATATTTGGTTGAATGGCAAATAAAATTGCGAGTAATATTATATATATTAATAGTGTTATAATTTTTCTTGAAAGCATTCTTTATCTATTATTTTAATAAGGAAAGAAAAAAAATGAATTTACTATCTATATCTTTGATATCTTTGACACTTATATTAATAATAGTTATTTTTATACTAATTAAATGTACTATTCCTATTAATGAAAAATTTGTTAATAATCCAATAATAATAACTGATAATTTTTTAAATATTAAAGATAAAGATAACGATATATCCGATAAATATATAATTGTTGAAAGTATATATTTACCAACTATAATTGATAAAATTAAAAAAACAAATGTGATAGATAAAAATACAATAGGAGATAATACTATACCAAATAATGCTAATATACAATTATTAATAGATCCGTATATAAATTATTATATATTAAATAATAATGCTCCTACTAGTAATTTCAAGGAAGGAATATTTGTATGCGTTTGTAATAATATTTTACGTAAAGAAGATTGTTTATGGAACCTTTATGGTAAAGTAGTAGCATACATATATATGAGCGATTATTTATTTATACAAGCATTAATTAAGGGATATAATTTGAATATTAATAACATATCTTTAAAAAGAATTAAAATAGAGGATTTAAAAAAGACTGATAAAATATTTGATTATTTATTTACATATGTGGTATTTAATAGTGAATACATGATGTTTATTTTTAATCAGCGATACTATATTAATGGTTTAAAAGATGTTGATATTCATAGAATTAAAGCATATTATCCATTCATTAAAGAAAATTACAATACCATTAAATATTATTATAATAAAACCAAAAAAACAAATGCTGTTGGCTCTACAAGCGATAAGGACCCTAATGATATATATTTAAGCTCGGTGAATAGTTTATTACCTATAATGAGTTATAATATAATAAGTTCAGTAGAAAATTTCATAACACGGTTAGATATGCCAGCAGATTACTTAGAAGCGGTAAAAGAAGGATATGATAAAAGTAATAAAGGAGGTCATTATGGATGTTATGGTAATGGCGAGATTATAAGTAAATTTGAATGCGATTCATATTATAATATTGACGGAACTCCTAAAAAATATTATAGTTTATGGGATAAAAAATGTTCAACCGACGAAGAATGTCCATATTATAAATCAAATGATATTTATCCAAATAATAGAGGAGGATGTATAAATAATGGGTTTTGTGAATTTCCTGTCGGTGTAAAAAGATTAGGTTTTAAAAAATATACTGATACTAATTTAAATAAACCCCTCTGTTATAATTGTAATAACGATAAAAACAATGAAAATAGCGAGGGTATTAAACCGGCTGATTATGTTTTTGAAAATGATTTTAATGAAAGAGTAAAATATAAATTAAATACAATAATTTCCTTATTAGATTATAGAGACTTATAAAATAATGAATATTAATATGAATATGAATATTTTAATTAATATAATTAAAATAATATCAATCCTACTAATATTAGCAATATTCAATATTATTATATATAATTATTTGAATATTACTAATATTGAAAAGTTTAATCTAGATACCGGCAATATTAATTATGAAAATAAAATGAAATATAAGCCATATAATATTAGGCTTATGTATGAAAATACAGGCGAATATCCTTGGAATAGACACACAATTAATTCGAGTATTCCATATGATGTTAATATTAAGAAAGAAGCGGTAAATGTATATTATTACGAGTTTGATAACAAAACATATAATAATAAATTAAAAAATGTTTTTAAAAGTAACTGCGAAGAACTTATTATTGCTGTTGAGGGAAGTGAATGGAATAACTGGATAAATCCAAAAACATTAAGCAATAGCAATGAAAAGAACAAATTAAAACAATATTATGATAAGATATTTGATTTTGTAATTAAACGTTTAAATAGTCCTATTATGGATTTGCCTGGCGAAGATAATAAGCAAAAAATACAAATAGTTCATGATATTATGTTAAGATATAAAACGCATAAATTATACTCGCCCTATTATATGTTTGATATTGATATGATATTATATCGTTCAGGAAAATTCCAAGGAAAACATATTAAACTGGTAGCGATAACAAATGGAATAAATATTAATATTATTCTTGTAAAAATTATTGGAGTTGTATCAGAAGATAATATTGTTATCTACCCTTATACATCATATGATAAATTAAATATTACTGATTATCAGCAATTTATTCCCTTAAAATATGGAACAGTTGAAAATGATACCAAGAATAGTTATGAAAATACTTTTAATATCAGTGATAATTATATGAATAGCGAAATAGAAAATATAATGTATAAAAAACTTTTAGAAGAAAATATACCAGAAGATGTAGATATTAGCAATAATAATTTTATTGAGCCATTTACATAATATTAATTTTCCATGACCCATTTTGAGCAATATCAGTTTCACACCATTTATCATAATCGCGAATATTTGAAAACTCAATAATCTCATTACCATTATTATTTGATACTTTAAATATTGTAGTTTTAGGAGTAATACCCTTGTTATTTGATGTTTTAATAATTGGCTTATGCAAAGAAGTAGATGATGATATTTTTGCTCTATCTTTACAAACATCATCAATATTTTTACCATCAATATCAATTTTCGCATAGCAATTTTTAATAAAATGGGTATCCCTTCCGCATCTCATACATTCGTTTTTTGAATGTCTTATTTCTTTTTCTAATACTGCTATACAATTATCATCTAAAACTATATTTGAATATGTCCCTCCTCTAACATTATCTATTCCGTATTGTGACATATATTCTTTTACATACTTATCCTCATCAAAATGCGATATGCTTTTAATAGTTTTAATCAAAGATATTGGCTTGTATTTTTTTGTAAAACCAGAACCATTACCTGTAATATGCTCATTCCATCTTTTTTCAATATTATTTGTTTTACCAATATAATACTTTCCTTCTTTTAACTTTAATATATATATGTGATCCATATTTCAATATTATTGCTCTATTTTAGCTTTTAGTAAGTAATATAATCAATTTTATAGTAAATGTTGAAAAAATAATTAATATAGAGTAAATTATACTATATTACATAAGTTGTTGTTCTTGATATGAACTATTTTTATCTGCTGTTGTATCAGCTACATATTTATTATACACATATGGCAGCTGTTGTACATATTGATAACCATATAAAGAAACATACTGCGGAAGTGACAGAGTATAATCATATTGAGGAACATACTGCTGTTGCGGTTGACTATATTGATAACTATATAGAGGAACATATTGTGGTAGTTGGTGAGTATAATCATATGGAGGAACATATAGTGGTAGTTGCTGAGTATAATCATATGGAGGAACATACTGTGGAAGTGGTAGAGTATATGGAGGAACATACTGTGGTAGTTGGTGAGTATATTGATAACCATATTGCGGTAGATAGTGTAGTTGATTTTCTTGTGTAGGATTATTAATTGGTTGTTGCGATGTTGCGTCTACAACAGGAGGGATACCTCTGGGACTTACAATACTATTCTTATCTTTATTCATTTTATAAATATATATATTAACATCTATTTATATAAGTTTTTACTTTTATAAAAATATTCTATTAACATAAATGTGTAGATTACTTATAATTTACTCAGTATATTTTTATGAAAATAATCAACTAGCGTTTCCCATCTATAATGTTTTAAAATATTTTCACGTCCCTTTGTTCCATGTTTATTTGCTAATTCTGGATTGCTTAAATATTTCCAAAAAGCTTCCGCAAAATCATGAGGGTCTGTAATTTCAGCCTTACCGCCTATTCCAGTGTTTTTATTGTCTAAATATTGATAAATGGTTGATCTAATTGGTGTAGAGTTTGTATCTGTTAAATATTCGCGTATGCCTCCTACAAAAGAAGATACTTGCGGTTTTCCTAATGCTAAACATTCAAATACAGTTAATTCAAAACCTCCTCCATTACAATTGTTGCAACCGACATCGCAACAATTATATAATATATTTATCTCTTTGTCTGATAATTGTTGTGGATTTGCAACTTCTATTATTGTATTTTTAACATAATCTAAAGGAACATTTCTAAATTTAACTTCATTTTCTAAAACATCATTTAAATCCCAATAAGCATCAATACTAGTTCCTATAATTAATTTAATAGGGCGCTTTGTATGTTTATTTGTTATATTATTATTTTTTTTATTTAATACATTTACTAAATAGTGTCTTTCTACAAATTCAACCCACGCAATAATTGTATGATCCCAGCATTTACGAGGCTGATTTCTATTAAGATTTAACACCATGAATGCGCTATCATCATAGTCAAAGAATATTCTTGCGATATTAGTGGGTATAGGATAATATACAGTAGTATCAAAACCATGCGGAAAACTATACATTGGCATATCTTCGCGAATCCCTAATTTTTTTGCGATTGACATCCAATAAGGTGTAAACGCAACTATCCCATCAATATATTTATTTAATAAATTTATATAATCTTTCTTTTGATAAGGATACACTTGATCCATATAAGATATTAATCTAAAATTTTTTTTTTGATTACCACAATCATTCATTATATTACTTACTAATGCTGATGTAATAATATTATCATTAAATATAATGATAACATCTTGTGGATTATTTTTAATATAATTGCCAATTTCTAATTCTCCAAATCCATTTCGTCGCGGATTCTCTGTTTCCATAGCATCATGTATTTTGACATTAGCTGGTATATCATTTCTTATCGCATAACTATCAGCGCATTTAATATTTTGAAAACCATATATTGTTAGTTCGATATCATCATATATTCCTAGATATTTTGAAATATAATATACTACCTTTGAATATCCATTACTAGCACCAATAGGATATGTACCACATAACATCACTCTTTTATTACCATTTTTTGAAGGAACCCACCAACTATCATCTTTTTTATCTTCTTGACTTTTTTTACTTATTGTTTTATCTTCTTGACTTTTTTTACTTATTGTTTTATCTGCTATAGTTTCATCACCAATATCTATAGATTTAGAAAATAAGTTAGATAATTTGATAGACATTCAATATAATATATATTAATAAATATAATATAAATCTTATATTATTATATTTTAAAAGTATTTAAAAGTAGTATTAAGTATTAATTTTAAGTAAATGATACCCGAATTAAATATTGGATACGGGACTACAAATCCACAAAAATTACTTCATTTAGTTGAAAATAATGTTGCGATAAGATTGCAAGATGTTCGCACAAAAAATTCTTCTACAAATATTGAGTTCATTAATGGTGAGAATGAAATTTTTGGTGCTTCATCTAATAATATAGATTGGCGTATATCAAGTTCTAATTCTATTTTTACTATACAGAGTGGTTCTAATTATGTTATTAATGATATTATCAATTTTACTAATTCTGGATATATAGGTATTGGAACAAATGATCCTAAACAAAAATTACATATTATTCATAGCAATAATAATTTAGTAAGAATTGAAGCAGACCAAAA
>Ga0209596_1000405_pt1 | contig 40060 bp, 54 predicted proteins | sample M_130807_MF_Meta_FD_187314 | JGI IMG/M metagenome (GOLD analysis project Ga0209596, IMG submission 187314) | Freshwater microbial communities from Lake Montjoie, Canada to study carbon cycling - M_130807_MF_MetaG (SPAdes) (version 2) | ecosystem: Environmental > Aquatic > Freshwater > Lake...
TGGGTAAGGTCATGTTGAAGATCGACAAGGCCAAGCCTAACAGCGGGTATCGGGACAAGAACAGCGTGGACGATTATTTGAAGCCGGCGGCGCGGCCGACGGCTTCGGCGCGTGGTGCGATGGCTGGCGCGTCTCCGGCGGAACGGCGGGAGCGAGCGCCCAAGAAGTCTCAAGCCGAAATCGACGACGAAATCCCATTTTGATCTAAATGCCAGACCCCATAACCGAGCCACCTACCGGCTATGGGTCGCTGGCGCGTGACGGGCTGTTCCGGGAGGGTGAGCTACGCCTGCCCGGACATCCGCACCCCTACCGCGTGGTGTGCCATCCTGGCGACGATGAGGCGCTGATCTGCACCGTCACCACGGCCGAGGGATATTTGCGCGGATCGGGGATGCTCAAGCCGGTGTGGAACGGCCGGAACCGACTGGACCGGTTCGACGGGGAAATAGAAATCGAGGGACTGACATGGACAGCTACAATCAGCACGCCGACGATGGGGAGGGGGACGTTGACGTTGACCTGCCCGCCGACACGGTATCCGGAAGAACCCGACCCGAAATCATCCTGAATGCCAGCCAAGCGCAAGCCCTATTCGAAATTGAGCAGGCATACGAGCGCGGCGCGCGGCATCTTCTCACGGGGTTCGCCGGGTCCGGCAAGACAACGCTCATGCAACAGGTCGCGCGCATTTTCAAGGACGAAGGTAAAAACGTCGTAATGACGGCGCCGACGCACAAAGCCGTGGCCGTCCTGGGGCGCAAGCTGACCGAAGCTGGAATTGAGGTTTCATGCTGCACGATCCATTCTCTGCTATCGCTGCGGCCCAAGGTGGTTGGTGACAAGCAGATATTTGAGCGCGCTGACCGGGCCAAGGCGATCATCGCCGACGTGGTGGTAATCGACGAGGCTTCGATGCTTGATATCAGTCTGATGGGGCACATCCGGGACTGTTTGAAATGGCAGTTTGTCCTGTTCGTCGGCGACCCCGCCCAGCTTCCGCCGGTTGGCGAGGTCGCTAGCGAGGCGTTTTCAGTCAAGAGTCGGAGCCATCTGGACACAATTATCCGGCAAGTTGCCGGCAATCCAATCCTGGAAGCGGCGCGCATCATCCGTGAAAGCCAGGTGACCGGCGCCATGGATTATTCCTGGATGAACGGTTTGATTGCCAACAAACAGGGCATTTTCCGTCCGGGCGCGGCGCTGAACGACTGGATGAAGCGCGGGTTCCTGTCGGATGATTTCGCCGCTGATCCGGATCACTTTCGCTACTTGTGCTGGACTAACAAGCGCGTGCACGAGGTCAACCGCATGGTGCGGCAGTGGAAGTATGGCGGCGCCACGCCGACGCCGCTCATGCCAGGCGAGCCGTGCATGGCGCGGACGCCAGTGTTTGTCGAGATCGAAGACGAACGGGGCAAGATGCAGACCGAGATCGTGATGCAGAATTGTGAGGAGGGCGTGATCCGTAGCATTGGTCCGTCATGGGTTAGGCGCCGGATTGGCGAGGGGCCGCATTCGTGGGTGGCCGAGGTTCCTTCGTGGTGTTGCATGATTGAGTTGGACAACGGCGGCGTGATCGAAGCGCATATTATCCGCGATGATCGCGCCTATAAGAAAGCCGAAAATGAGGTTCGGGAATGGGCGAAGGCCGAGAAGGATTGGCGCCCGTTTTTCCGGTTCAAGGAGGATTTCTCGGACCTTCGCGCGCTTTACGCCCTGACCGTGCACAGTTCTCAGGGGTCTACCTTCAAATGGGCGGTGGTGGACGTGGGGGACATCGCCAAACGGGAGACCGACAACATTCTAGAATGCCAGCAGTTGTTCTATGTGGCGGTGACGCGCCCGACTGACGGTGTGATCCTCGGCGGCGTTGACGACTGATGGCGCGGCGCGCATCTCTGCCACCTGAGATAGAGGCGGTCGCCGCAATGGGGTGGCATCTCTATCCCTCGGTGGTCGGGAGCAAGGCAGCCTGTTTCCCTAGCGCGTCGGACGCGGCCACATCCGACGCCGATATCCTCCGCGACTGGTATCATGAGTTTCACCAACCCAACTGGCGCCTGGTCTTTGGCCCCTCTGGCCTGATCGGTCTCGACCTAGACGTGCCGCCGGGTCACTCGCATGACGGCGTGGCCGGGCTGAAAGCGATTGCCGACCGTCACGGCGGCATCCCGCCACGCCCTACCGCTCGCAGTGGCGGCGGTGGCCTTGGGCTGTTCTGGACGGCGCCGGCCGTGTCGATCCGAGGCGATGCCGGGCATCCAGCCCCAGGCTGTGACCCACGCCGGGGCCGACAATCCCAGACGATACCCCCGTCTACCCATTGGCGAACCGGCAACGTTTATCACTGGATCATCCCACCCTGGGATTGCCCGCCGCCAGAATGCCCACCCTGGCTTGTCGATCTGATCCGTGAGCCGCCGCCCCCACCTATCCGCCGTGCGCCACCGCCAGACATTCGGACAGGGGACGAACGGCGGGAGTTCGCCGATCAAATGCTGCGTCGTGCCATCGGGTGGGTTGTGCGAGCGCCAGCCGGCGCGGCCAACAACACCTTGAACAGCACCACCCACTATCTCGCCCGCGAGTTCCTGCCCGATGGGTCATTGACCGAGGCGGAAATCACCTATGCCATGGAGGCTGCGGCCGGGCAGAGGTTCAACGCTCGCGATCGCGGTTCGATCCTACCCACCATCCGCAGTGCGCTGCGATCCCACCGATAGGCATCTCATGTCAGAAACCACATCGCGTGCGCCCTTGTCATTCGACCCGCTCCAAGCCGCCCAGGAGGACGCCGAGGCGTCAGAGCTACCGATCATCATGAGCGAGGGTGGCAAGCGTCACACGATGGCGGAAGAGGCGCTACGCGCTATGCACGCGCATGGGGTGGAGTTCTACCAGCGCGACCGTTCCCTTGTTCGCGTGGCCTGCGCCAAGGCCAAGACATCGGACGGGCAGGTTATCGAGGTGCCGGGCCTGGTGCCGGTCACGATCCCGATCATGGGCCGCGCCATGGGGCAGTCCGCGACCTGGCAGCGCGAGACGCTCGTGGGCAAGCGGGTGGTGGTCCATCCGATTGACCCGCCGAAAGACGTGGTGGAGCAGGTCGCGGCAATGGTTGGCGAGTGGCCGTTCCCTCCGATATCGGGGGTCATAAGCACACCTACAATGCGACCGGACGGCACGATTCTGGATCAAGTCGGATATGATGAGGCGACGGGTCTGGTCCTGATGGCGCCGCCGAAGATGCCGAAGATGCTGGCGCGACCCACGCGCCATGACGCTGATCTGGCGCTGGATGATTTGCAATCACTTTTGCGTGAGTTTCCCTTTGTTGACGACGCCAGCCGCGCCGTCGCGCTCTCCATGATCCTTACCGTCGTGCTGCGCGGTGCTCTCCTTCCTGCCGTGCCCATGCACGCGGCCACGGCGCCAGCGCCAGGGACCGGCAAGAGCTTCCTGTCCGACATTGTGAGCGCCATCGGGACGGGCGAACGGTGCGCCGTGATTGCCTCCTCGCCCAACGTCGAGGAGACTGAAAAGCGGCTGATCGGCGCGGCGTTGAGCGGGCAACAGATCATCGCCATCGACAACGTATCCGAGATGATGGCGGGCGATTTCCTGAACCAAGTCACCGAGCGCCCGTTGCTACAGATCAGGCCACTCGGAACCAGCGTGACAATCCGCATCCCGAACACGTTTACGGTTTTTGCCAACGGCAACAACCTTTCCGCCCCCGCCGACCTGGTGCGGCGGACGCTGCTTTGTCGGTTGGACGCCAACGTGGAAAACCCAGAGGCGCGGGAGTTCGACCGCAACCCGGTGGCGGACGTGCTGCGTGATCGGGGCAGATACATCGCGGCGGCTTTGACCATCGGGCGGGCTTACGTGGTGGCTGGATACCCCAATCAGCTTCCCTCGCTGCCCAGCTTCGAGCGGTGGTCCGATCTGGTTCGGAGCGCGTTAGCGTGGCTGGGGTGTGGCGATCCATGCGCGTCGATGGACATGGCGCGAGCTGAGGACCCGATACGCGAGGAACGCGAGGCTATTTTTGTATCTTGGCCTGTTTTGCCGGATGAGGACGGCAATCCGAAATCAGAATTTTACACCGTGGCAAGGCTGATCGAACTGGCCGAGGAAACGTCTGGAATGAAGTTTATTCATGCTGATTTCAAAGCAGCATGTTTGGAAATAGCCACCGACAAAAATGGTCAGATTTCCCCTCGACGGCTCGGCAAGTGGCTTACTCGCAACCGAAATTTGCGCGTTGGGAATTTGAAGCTGATTGCAAAGGTTCCGGGGAACGGCGGGAAGGTGGCCTGGTCTGTAAGGCAGGCATGAAAATGAATAGTGAACATTTCCGTTTCCTCCGTTTCCTCCGTTTTTGGCCACTCTTTTCTATATGTATCTATGTGTTATACACATATATGGTATGTTATATTAACATACCTTTCACTTACGAAGGGTTGGAAAAAACGGAGGAAACGGAGGAAACGGAAACTTATAGGTTGATTGGCGCTTATTAGGTTCTATAATCCACCCATGAAACGCGCAAAAACATCCATTGTCCTGTCTGAGCGTCAATCAAGCCTTCTCAAAAAAGAGGCATCCCGGCTTCAAGTGACTACTGCAGAGGTCATTCGGCGCGTCTTAGACGCATGGGCTGAAACCCAACCTGAGGAACGTCAATCGTGAAAATCCCGCCGCAATCTTCGATTGTTCCGAGCGCCATCGTCATCCCGTTCGGAAAACACAAAGGCGCAACCGTCGCGGAACTGCTGGAAAAGGACCCAGCCTACGCGGAATGGATCACTGCCCAGGGATGGGTGGCTGAACGTTTTGCGGAGCTTCACGCCGCTATCTTGTCCCGTGGTGCCGGGACCGATGATAGCCCGGAACACAATGTCATTCAGGCGCGGTTTCTCGATCCGGTGTTCCGTGTCGCGTGTGTATCTGCCGCTTATCCTGGACTGATCGCCGATGAAAAAAATGAACGTGTGAAATGGGCAGGGGAAGAAGCTTTCAAATCTGTGTGGAAGGGAAATGGGTGGTATCGCGTTGAAGGATGGAGGGTAAGCAACACAAAATTTGCAACTATGGCTGAGGCGATTGCAGCCGAACAATCCATAAAAGATGCGGAAAAAGCATCTGATAAAATAAATGGCGAGAAAGCCAGAATAGAAGCTGAGAATACAGAGAAAGCAACCGGAGTATTATCAAAGGTTGTTTTTGAGCAAAAAGGCATAGATGCAATAATATCATTTGAAAATATTATGTACTATAGTCGAACCTTTAAGGTGGAAATCAAGCCAACTATGGGGGACGACTATCCAACCGTTATGCGCCAGGCCCAAAGGCTCGGATGCTCGGTCCTTCTGATCGGGGAATACACCGGACGCGCCGTTCCTGAACCTTTGGTTCGGCAGATGTTCGCGGCCAGCGGTATCGTCATGATTAGCGTGCGTGACATTGAGGCTGAAATCCCTAACGCGAGGGCGTATGTTCAATGACCAAACCCGCCCGCATCGAGTTCCCATGGACCAAGGAAGCCGACGCCACCCTGATCCGGATGCGCGCCGAGAAAGCCCCGTTCGCCGCCATCGCCGCTAAAATTGGATGCTCGGTCAGGGCAGCCGAAGAGAGAAGCTATCAGCTTCGGAAACAAGGCATCGAGGTGTGGGTAGGCAACACCGCGACGAAAAAGACGCCGGAAGCGATGGCCAAACTGCGCGACATGATCGCGCAAGGGAAATCCACCGACGCAACTGGCGCTCAAATAGGAATATCGGAATATACCGCACGCCGCTGGTTGCTCGTCATGGAACGAGACCACGCCAACCCGATAGCAACCCCAGCCAAGGAACCGGACATGGACGCACGCAAAGGCAACATCATCTGGACCGCCGCCATCGACGCGAAGCTGATCGGAATGCGGAACGCGCAATCAAGCTGGGATACGATCGGCAGCGCGTTTGGTGTTGCTCAATCTACCGTCTACAACCGCGCTCTGGTCCTGCGGGATAGGGGGCATGCCATGTGGGGTGCGCCGGAGAGCGTCCGGAGCGTCCGGAGCGTGCGGGAGGATGGATCAACCCGCACCGACCTGTCGCCCATGCCCGCATTGCATCCGGTGTCGTGGGGCGCTGTGTGCGAGCCGTGGGAGGTGTTTCATGCGCGGGTGTTGGGAGAGGGGGATCGGGCATGACCCACCAACTGAACAGCCAGGAGCGCAAAATCCTGGAAAACCATATCCGCTACGAGTTTCGCCGCCCGACGCGGCGCGATTGGACGGTCTATCTGGACCTGGAACGGCGGGGGCTGCTCACGATCTCCGAGGTCGCGTGGACGAAAGGCAAATTCATGGTCTCGACCAGCCCGGCGGGGCGTGAGGCGCTGAGATTGGTGGGATTGGCGGCATGACGCTTTAAACGCCACACCCGCACCCACACCCTAGCGGCCCAATCGCCAGACGCCGCCAGCGGGCGCGGGAGACGGGATAGCGTGGGGGTTGGCGGAAGGTATCGGGATTGTGGTATCCTGTCACCAACCATGTTACGATGAACCGAAAACTATGAGGTTGCACCTTGGCTGAGGCCGGTCGCCCGACGCTGTATCGCCCCAAGTATGATGAGCAGGCGCGCAAATTGTGCCTGTTGGGCGCAACGGATGTTGAACTCGCCGATTTCTTCGATGTTCACATTGCCACCTTGTATCGGTGGAAGATCAGCCATCAAAGTTTTTGCGAGGCCCTAAAAGCCGGAAAAGACGTAGCAGACGACAGGGTTGAGCGAAGCCTGTATGCAAAAGCCACGGGCTACACTTACGATACCGTCAAGATATTCAACTCCGATGGTTCTCCGTTGGTGGTTCCCTACCGAGAGCACATGGCGCCGGATACGACCGCTGGCATCTTCTGGTTAAAGAACCGCAGGCCGCAAGAGTGGCGCGATCGCCAGCCGGACGAAGAAACCAAGACGCAGCCGATCAACGTGACGATTAAGAATTTCACCGGGAAGGATGATGACACCAATGGATGATGATGATGTGCTGCCCCAACCCGCCTACAAAACCGTGGAACTCCGCTTCGGCGACGCGGCGGTAACGCTGCACGGTGACGGCAGCCTTGGTGGCGACCTGGAGGCGTTCACGGCGGCGCTTACCACCATAAACCCGGCGGCCGATGACGTGGTGTATGCGGTGGGGTGGCTGGTGGCGAGGTCTGAGTTGTGGGTCAAGGCAGTCAAGAAAATGGAGGAGATCGCGGAAGCGGTCCGCTTACCCAATGAGGTGGCGCATGTAGACCCCGATCCTGGCGACGCCGATCCAGTCGCGCCGGCCGAGGAGATGTTTCCCGAGGGGAAGGCGGTTCATGCGCGGTTGCCCGGACGGACGCCATGGGATCAGCTTGCGCCGGAGGATAAGGCGGAGTGGCAGTCAGTGGCGGAAGCCCGCCTCTCCGAGCGTGCTACGCACGATGCAGCGCATCAGCGGGTGGTGAGGGACTACAATGCCTGACCTCTACGCCGGCTACTTCGGAGATGACGGCGCCTGGCGCCCGCTCGCACCGGACTGGACGGACATCAAGCAGTGCCCGCGCGACCGGGTCTACCGCATGATGGAGGCCGGCAATCCGGATGTGATCCTCGGCCTGTGGGGCACGCACGCGGGCGATGGGCGTGAGTGCTGGATCAGTGCGGTTGATCCGTATTTGGAGCTTCGGCCGAGGTGGTTTCGGGATATGGTGAAGCCGATGGTGGTGGCATGAGAAAAACCAAGCGTGAACTGATCGCCGAACGCCAGAAACTGGCCGAGACCGCAGCGCGGCGGCTGGCGCGTGGGTTCAACCCGCGCCGATCCACGAAGGCGGACATTCAGGAGCATATCCACGCGCTGCGGATGCTGCTGGATGCTGACACGCCGACGCTTTCTGAGATCGTAGAGACGACGTTGCGGAACAGGTCGGGGGAGATTGGCAGGATGATGTTGGAACAAAATGCGGTGCTGGCGAGCTTGTCGAGACGGCCATGACGAACGCCGCCGTCACCATCATCCTGGCGTCCGGCGTGTTTGCCGCTCTGTATTTGCTGGCCAATGCCACTTGACGTCACCACTCATGACCTAACCCTACCGGCGAACGGTTGGGAGCCGCGCCGCGATCAGATGCGGTTGTGGCGTTACCTCATGAACGGCGGCACCCGGGCGTGTGAAATTGCGCATCGCCGCTGGGGCAAAGACGATGTCGGCCTGCACATGACCGCCATCAAAGCTCACATGCGCGTCGGCACCTACTGGCACATGCTACCCCAGGCGAACCAAGCCCGGAAAGCCATCTGGGACGCGGTGAACCCCCGCACCGGCATGAGGCGCATCGACGAGGCGTTCCCGGAGGCGCTGCGAGCCGTCACCCGCGAAAACGAGATGTTCATTCGATTCAAGAACGGCTCGTCGTGGCAGGTGGTGGGGAGCGACAACTTCAATGCCTTGGTCGGCTCACCACCGATCGGCATCGTGATTTCGGAATGGGCCATCAACAACCCGGCGGCGTGGGCTTACCTGTCGCCGATCCTGCGGGAAAACGGCGGATGGGTGCTGTTTATCACGACAAGCCGAGGGAAGAACCACGCCAAGCGGACGCTTGACACGTTCGCCGACGATCCCGAGGCGTTCGCGGAGGTGACGCGGGCTGATCAGACCACGGTGTTCACGCCCGAGGCTCTGGCGGCTGAGCGGCGGGAGTTGATCGGACAGTATGGCGAGGACATGGGCCATGCGCTGTTCGAGCAGGAATATATGTGTTCGTTTGACGCCGCGATCCTCGGCGCCTACTGGGGCGCGGAGCTTGCAGCGGCGGAGCGCGACGGCCGGGTGCGACCGCTCGCCATCGACCCCACCATGCCGGTGCACGACGCCTGGGACATCGGGATGCGGGACAGCACGGCGATCTGGTTCTTCCAGACGGACGGGTTCCGGGTTCGCGTGGTTGACTATTACGAGAACCATGGCAAGGATGCGGCACATTATGTTAAGTTCGTGCAGGATCGCGGCTACAAGCGGGGCATAACGTGGCTCCCGCATGATGCGAAGGTGACGGAATGGACAGCCAACCGAACGCGCGTCGAGACGATCACGAGGCTGGGGCTGAACCCGCGACTGGTGCCGGATCACAAGCTGATGGATGGCATCAACTCGGCGCGTCTCCTAATCCCTCTTTGCGAGTTCAACTCCTCTCCGGCGGTGCAACAGGGCTTGGAGGCTTTGAAGGCTTACCAGAAAGAGTGGAACGAGAAGATGAGCCGCTTCTCGGACACACCTTTGCACAATTGGGCAAGCCATGGAGCGGATGCTTTCCGCTACCTCGCCATTGGCTGGCGGGAGCAGGTCAAAGCGCCGGAAAAGCCGGCGGATCGGATATTGTCCGTAGGGCGCGCTAATCAGGCGACAATGCGGGACCTTGACAAGATGAGCGGCGACAATTGGAGGCGTAGGCAATGATCCGAAAAGCCGTCGTCACGCTATCCTATGCCGATTTGGTGGAGCGTCTTGGGATCAAGGGTAATCCCAGACTGGTGAGCGTGTTCGACACGCTGCCGGGGCATATCATCGACGGCGCGGCGTTGGTATTCGAAATCAAGGATGAGAAAAATGATCACCCTATCGCTGTTCGGCATGAAAGGAATGCTGGGCCGCCGATTGGCGTGAACGAAATAAGTGGATCGGATGGTCGCCGCGTAAATGATGCTTTCGTCTGGCTGGAATGGAAGATTGGCGCGCGATCGGACGACGATCCCGCCGTTTGGAGGTATGAGGCATGAGCGATGTGGTGGGTGATGTTGCTGTGGCTGAGCCGGCCGAGGCCGCGCCGGTAAAGGTCGCGCCCGAGGTCAACATGGTCATTCCGCCCGACCTGGCGGAGCGCGACTATGTGACCACGGAGACGTGTTTCGGCACCACCGAGGAGCGCGCCGAAGGGTGGGTTCTGTTTGACGCTTCGACGGCACAGAAATCCATGACAGCGTGGGAGCTGGCGCAAATCCTCCGCGTGCATATCGAGCTTCCCATGCACATTGCGAAGGCTGTGTTGGGTGACGACAAGGTGGCGCGGCATTTCAAGGTGATGAAATGACGCCGTTCGCCCCCCTCACCGCCGGCACGAAGAACCGCACCTTCGACAACACCGGCACGCTACAAGCCACGATCACGGGCAGTGGTGACGTGCTGCGGATCGTCAACACCGGGTCCGTCCTGGCGTTCGTGGCGGTCAGCCCGACAAGCACGATCACGGCGGTTGGCACCACGTCCATGCCGGTCCTGCCGTTGACGGTCGAGTTCATCAACGTGCCGGGCGAGGGCACGCTCTACGCTGCCGGTATTACCAATTCCGGGACGGCGGCGGTCTACTTCACCCGAGGGCAATCGGTGGTGTGATGATCGACTTTTCGCAACCGCAGCCGTTCAACGTCGAGATCGGAGCGCCGGAGATCGCGGACGAAACCGCATCTCGCGTGATGCCTTTGCCGCCGGTGCTGTATGACCCGCCGCCGGTGGTGTCGATGCAGCCGGACCCGGACCTGTATCCGAGGCAGCGGCATGGCGTGCTGGGGCCGAGGATGCGGCGGCGATGACAACCTCCCCCGATAGCGTCACCTATCCCCAGAGCGTGTCGCAGGTCATACCGCCGTCCGAAGGCGCACCCTGGCAATCGACCTATCGGCCGGCGACGGTGTGGCCCGGCCTGTTTGGGTTTGCCGAGGATACCCAGCTTTACGAGTTCTGGGACGGCGATCAGTGGTTGCACCCGATCATGGCCGATCTGGACTGGATCGCCACCATCGGCACAGCCACGACGCCCCAAGCGATCTTGCGGATGATCGGCGACGGCACGGGCGAGCGCGGCACGGAATACTACACCGCCGCAAACCGGCGGGCGTTGCTGTCTTTGAGCGACCTGGAGCGTATGCGGCTGCGGATGTATAATACATCCGGCAGTTCGCCTTACACCATCTGGGACACGCGGTATCAGGCCGGCACGACGGCCGATCCGCATCAGTTCAACGTCGGGCCGGACGCGACAACGGCAACCGTGGCATTCGACGTGAGCGGCAACATCAAGGGGCGGTCTTATACGTCCTACACCACCGCGCAGACGTTGAGTGGATCTACGACACTCGCGCCGCTAATGAACATCAAGCAATCGTTGGCCGGCACATCCAGCTACACTGGCTCGTATGAACTGACCGAGTTCGGCACCAACAGCGACAAGCTCGCGGTCAATAACGGCGGTGTCTGTTACTTGTCGGGTCAGGGCCAGTTGAAAGCCGGGCAGACCGGCGGGCGCGTCGGTGTCTTTGGCCTGGTGCTCCGGAACGAGGCCACGACGCTGGTTGACGGCGGCGATGGATCGGTCGGGGTGTCCGGCCATGCGACATCGACCGTCACGGCCGGCGGCAGTTCCAGCGGCCTTAGCCTGACCCAGTTCGGCCTTGGGAACCACTACGGCGGGCTGTTTAAGGCGCGGCTGTCTGGCACCGCCGTTGGCTACCGGTCAGTGGTCGGGTGGGAGGCAAACACCACCGTTGCCGACACCGCGACCGTTGCGAGCGTTATCGGCTGGCAGGTGGCGCATGAAAGCGACCATGCGACCGGTGCGCCTCGGTGGGGGGCGAATATCGGCGGCGGGTGGTCAAGCCAACATCTGACGGCGGGCGGGTCATATGCTGACAAGGGCTGGGATGTTGTCCTATCGTTTGGCGGCGTTTCTGGCGGCGCGTGGCCGGTTAAAAGCACGGGCGTGCTGGCTGCGATCCGGTCGGGATCGGGGGCGCTCACAACCTACCCCAACGATTGCGCGGGGTTCATTGACGGGCTTCAAGGCAATTTCACGGGCACCGCGCCGGGTGGTGGGGGGTATCTGCTGCGAGGCGCGGGCGTTCGCATCAACCCGAGCGACACCTACGGCGGCGAAATCCAGGTTGGCGCGGCGTCGCTACGCGGCACGTCAACGGGCGCCGATCTTGACCTGAACTACCATCAGGTCACGGCGATCACGATCAGCAACGGCGGCACGCTGTGGTCGGTCAACGACATGGCCGAGGATGTTTACGGCAACTTGTATAAGGTGACCGCTCAAACGGCGGGCGTCATCACGGCAATTTCGCTGATCCGGGCCGGGTGGCGCACATCGACCGTTGGCACGCCGGTGGCGATCACGCCGGTCAATCGTAATGGCACCGCCTACGGCACGGGCGCGACGGTGACGCTTTCGACGTGGACGCCCCGGACCAATCTGCTGATCCAGGGCAGCGGCGGCACAACAGAGCTTGGCGGGACAGTTGTAAGCGGCGGCAGGGCGATAATCGCGGGTTCTGCGGCAACACTGGATGTGCCCGCCTTCGTCACTGACACAACGGATGCTATCACATTCGCTACCCGGTTTCGGAGTTCTATTCAGACAAACAGCGGCCCGACCGAGCATTACACGACGTTGCATCAAGGCGTCATCAAAGCGGGATCGACGCTTGGCCGGGTGGTGCCGGGCTATTTCCAGGGGCAGAACCTGGCATCCGGCGCCGCTCCGGGCGAAACTCGCGTGGTATGGGGCGCTATCATGGAAGCGCGAGATGATAGCACCCAGCCGTCATCGACGGGCGCGGTGTTGCTCGGGCTGGAAGTCGATATCGAGGCGGCGGGTCTCGACGATTACAGTTCTAACGCCGGCCGGCGCGGCGTGGTTGTCGTCGTCAGCAAGACGGACGCGGCAGTCAGCATGGAGGCGTCCTATGCGTTCCAATCCTTCACTGGCACGTCTGCCAAGATCAAAACGTCCTACAAGGCGAGTGCGAAGCACACGCAGTCGGTGTTCGATACCCGAGAAAGCACACTAGACGCTGGCGCCCACGGGATGTGGTTGGCAACGGGGCATGACATCGCGCTCGATACCTCGGCCAACACGAAGATTTCGTCCGATGCGACTACAATCAGCATAACCGGCCCGACGCAGTTCAGCAGTTCGATCATCATGGGCGCGTCGGGGCCGACGATTACGACGGGCGCGGGTGTTCCGGGCACGACCACGCCGAGGGGTTCGCTGTATCTGCGGACGGGCGGCGGCATCGGGACGACGCTTTACGTTTCACAAGGGGGCGGCGTGTGGAACGCCGTGGCATTGGTATGACGGAACAGAAAACCTACACGCTGACGTTGTCGGCGGGCATGGTGCAGGGGATTTGCGCTGCCGTGTCCAAGGCGCCGTGGGAATGGGCGGCGCCGATCATGGATGCGATCCGGGGGCAGGTGGCGCAACAGGATGCGCCGGCACAAGAAAAAGGGCTTCATAATTTCCCGCTTTCTTCCCAAGCCGCCGCTGAATGAGCGACCGCCCCGGCAACATGGCGCAACAGGTCGAAAGCCCGGCTGACTTTGCCACGCCGGCCGCGCGCTGGTTTGCCGAGTTCGATCAGGCTCGCCTTGACTGCTACGATTGGTGGCGTGTGTGCGACATGATCGAACGCATCTACCGGGGCGGGAAGCAGGCGTTCCAAAACCGCGAAGTGGCGTTCAGCATCCTGTGGTCCAACGTCGAGACGTTGAAGCCGGCGATCTATGCCAGGCCGCCGGTCGCGGTAGTGGCGCGCAAGTATGCCGACCGCGACCCGGTGGGGCGTGCGGCGTCGATGATCCTGCGGCGGTGCATCGAAAGCACGGCCGAGGCGGGCAAACTGGATCGCAAGTTGAAGCAGGTTCGCGATGACTACCTGATGTATGGGCGCGGCGTGCTGTGGGCGCGGTATGAAGCCGATACCGTCGAGGTCGGGCAGATCACGGAAGACAGCGAGGAGCAAGGCGAGCGCGTCGAGGAGGAGGAGGTTTGCTGGGATTTCGTCCGGCGCCGGGATTTTCTGCATTCGTCATCTCCCAACTGGGAAAGCGTTACGTGGGTGGCGCGCGAAGTGCGGATGACGATGGAAGATGGCGTGGAGCGGTTCGGAGAACAGTTCCGCGATGTGCCATTGGTGTGGATGCCTGACCGGCAGAAGAACGCCCATCGGCCCGAGGAGGCACATAGCATTTTCGACCGGGCGCGGGTGTATGAGGTTTGGGATATCGCCACGCGCAAGGTGCATTGGCTGGCGCAGGACTACGACAAGATACTGGACAGCCGCGACGATCCGCTAGGGTTACGCGATTTTTTCCCGACACCGCGCCCGCTGTTTGCCACTTTGACGGATAGCTCTTTGGTCCCTGTGCCGGACTATCAGGAATACGGGCCGCAGGCTGAGCAACTGAATGAGTTGACCGAGCGCATTCGGAACGTCACGAAGGCGATCAAGGTGGCCGGCGTCTACAACTCGCAGTTCGCCGAGATCGCCAACCTGCTGAACGATACCGGCGAAAATCAGTTGGTAGCCGTCACGGACTGGCTGGAATTTGCTGAGAAGCAGGGGCTGAAAGGCTCCATCGATTTCCTGCCTACTCTGGACATGGTGCAAACGCTCGAAAGCCTGCTGAACGCCCGCGCGCAGGTCAAAAGCGACCTTTACGAGATCACGGGCATCAGTGACGTGATCCGGGGCGCGGAGACCACCAGCGGCGACAAGACGGCCACCGAGATACGGACCAAGGGCAAGTATGCCACGTTGCGCCTAAGTGATCGGCAGGCGCAAATGGCCGAATATGTGACCGACTGCCTGCGCATGACGGGCGAGATCATCGCGGAGCATTTTGGGCCTGAGACGTTGCGGGAGATGTCCTGCTGGGATCAGAGCGAGCTTGCGCAGGACGAGCGAGATAGCATGATGGGGCACAATGGCGGGCCGCCGATGGGTGGGCCGCCCCCGATGCAGATGGGAACACCGCCGGGCAGTGCGGCCCCGGAAAGGCTCCCACTGGCCGGAGTGGCGGGTATGGGTGCGCCATCCCCCATGCCCGCCATGCCACCACCGGTTCCGATGTTCGACCAAGCCGTCTCGCTTCTGCGGAACAACCGGCTGCGTGATTTCCGCATTGAGATCGAGGATAAGTCCACGATCCAGGCCGATGAACTGGAGCAAAAGCAGGCGCGCGTTGAGTTCCTGGCGGCGGTGAGCGCGTTCATCGAAAAAGCGCTATTGATCCCGCCGACCTTGGCGCCGATCCTGATCCCGGCGCTGGGCAAGATGCTGATGTTTGGCGTGCGTGGGTTTCCGATCGGCCTGGAACTGGAGACCGTGTTGGAAGACACCATCACGCGCCTGACGAAGCACATGGAGATGATGGCGCAGCAACCGCCGCCGCCCGATCCCGAGGTTATCAAGGCGCAGGCCGCCGCCGCGAAGTCGCAATCGGATATCCAGATCAAGCAGGCTGAAAGCCAAGCGTCGATGCAGGTCGAACAGATGCGGATGCAGTCGATGCAGATGAAATCGCAGGCCGATCTGCAAATTGCCCAGGTCCAGTTGCAGATAAAGCAGATCGAAGCGCAGATTGCCGGCGTTCAGTTGCAGCACGAAGCGGCGCAATCCGAGGCGCAAAATGCGCAGGACATGACGGAACACGTTTTGGCCGCGCAATCGGCCGAGATCGAAGCGGGTGACGCTGATCTGCGGTATCGGGCGCAGACGCACCAAGAGATGCTCGACGCGGCTGATCTGGCGTTGCGGGCGCGGGAGTTGGACATCAAGGAGAAGGTCGCCGACAAGCCGGCCCGCGCGTGATGGTTGCACTTCCCCCTGATTTAACATAACGTGGCACACATGGCGAAATTCATCTGGCACAATGATCAGTGGGTTGAAGCGGTGAGGGCGCCGCGCGTATCTGTCGCGCCTGCGATCCACCGCGACACGATGAGCGTCGGCTGGCATCCAGGCACGGGCAAGGCCACCGAGAGCAAGTCAACGTGGCGCCGGATGAACAAGGAAACCGGGTATCAGGAGCTTGGCAACGACGTGCCAACGCGCCGCGCGCCGCAGTCGGTGTCGCCGATCACGGACGCGGACGTTGCCGAGGCTTATCAGATGGTGGAGCAAGGCTATCGGCCTGACCCGGTGCCGGGGTTGTTTGAGGGTGATTTCGCCGGTGCACAGACATCGGTGTATCCGTGAGCGAAACCACATCCGCCCCCGCTGAACCCACCGAAGCCGCATCCCCCGGCGAAGACCTGGAAAGCGTCCTGCGCGCTGCGTGGGATGAACAGGTCGCACGGGACCCGGACAACGAAACCGCCGCTGGCACCGACGCCAAGCGCGACGAAACCGGACGATTTGCCAAGGCAGAGAGCGCCGACGCGCCGGCCGAGGCCAAGGACGACACCAACACCGACCAGCCCAAGGCGGACGCCGGCACAGACCGGCCGGACGCTTGGTCGGAAACCGCGTGGAATGCTCTTTCTCTCGAGGCGCAGGAAACTGTGGCCCGCCGAGAGCGCGACATGCACGCGGCTTTGGTAGAACGGGCAACCGAAACGCAAGAGATCGACCGTTACCGACAAGCCTACGCCCCGCATGAGCAGCGGATGCGCGATGCAGGTATAACCCACCCGGCCGAGGCGCTTGAGCGCCTGTTGGGATGGGAACAAGCCGTTCGTGTCAATCCGCGCGATGCCTTGGTGCAGATGGCCGCAGCGGTGGGATACGACCTCAGAGACCTATTGACTGATCCCCCTGCTACCCCAGCGGCCCCCAGTCGTCCGGTCGAGATGCGCGATCCGCGCGTCGATCGGATGCTTGAGGAAAGCGATCGTGCCAAAGCTGAGCGCGATCGCGCCGAAACTGCGAAACTCATGGCAGACATTGCCGCCTTTCGTGCCAATTCTGATTATCCGCATTTCGATGTCGTCCGCAAGGATATGGGGCATCTGATGACGGCCAACCCGGAACGGACAATGAAAGAGGCATACGATGCGGCTGTTTTAGCCCATCCCAAGTTGCGTGAGGAACGGTTTGCAGCAGAGCGCAAGGCCGCGCAAGACGAAATCCGAAAAGCCGATACTTCCAGGGCACGTGCCGCGCGTGCCGCCTCCGCGTCTGTCAGGGACAGCGCGCCGGGCGGCTCGATGAACGGGCACGGATCGTGGAAGGATAGGTCGCTGGATGACGAGCTACGGGCAGTGATCGGGGGTCAGGTGGCATGAACCTGACAACCGGAGCAACCGATTATGGCCTCGCCAAACCTGAGCGAGATTGTCACGACCACCCTGCGCAATCGCACGGGCGAGCTTGCTGACAACGTAACACGCAACAACGCTATCCTGGTTCAACTGAGCCAGCGCAAGTTCAAGGACACTTTCGATGGTGGTCGCACCATCGTGCAGGAATTGAACTATGCGAACAACACCACGTTCACCCGCTATGCCGGCTATGAACTGCTGAACGTCCAACCGTCCGACACGATCAGCGCGGCCGAGTTCGCGATCCGTCAGGCAGCCGTGGCGATCAGCATCTCCGGCTTGGAGCAGTTGCAGAACGCGGGCGCCGAACAGATCATTCCGTTGCTGCGGTCTCGGATCAGCAACGCCTATGACACCATGTCCAACGGCCTCGCCTACGATATGTATTCGGATGGCACGATCACGGGGCAGATGGGCGGGCTGGCGACGCTGGTATCGGCAACGCCGACCTCTGGCACCGTTGGCGGCATTGACCGGGCGCTGTTCCCGTTCTGGCAGAACAAGGTCTACGCGGGCGTGGCCGATGGCGGCGCCGCGGTCAGCAGCGCGAACATCCGAAACTACATGAACGCCCTGGGAATGCAGTTGATGCGCGGCCCAGATGGGCCGGATATCGCGATCACGGGCAACACTTGGTTCAATTACTTCGTGCAGTCGCTCGAAGCGATCCAGCGCATCGAAGACACCAACAGCCCGTTGACCAAGGCCGAGTTCCCCAACATCGACTACATGGGCGCCGGGCGCCGCATGAAGGTTGTTCTGGACGGCGGGTTCCAGGGCACGACCACGGACGGCAACACGTTCGGCGCGGCGGGCGCTGGTGCGGTCGGCGGTTCGCCGGCCAATCGGCTGTGGATGCTGAACAGCAAGTATCTGCATTACCGCCCGCATTCGCGCCGCAACTGCGTTCCCATTGGCGATGATCGCATGAGCATCAATCAGGATGCCATGGTTCAGATAATCGGGTGGGCCGGAAACATGACTATCAGCAACTGCTCCCTCCAGGGCGTGTTGAAGGACTGATCCAATGACCGCATACGTCAATACGCCGCTTGGCGGCATCAACTTCGCGCAGGCTTACACGCTCAGTGCAACCACGCCGGAATATCCCGGTCGTGGCTTCACTCCAGGCACGCATGTGCAAGGCAGCGACGGCAGCACCTGGATTTTCGTGATGCTCGAAGCCGCATCGACCTGCACGGTCGGTGATGCGTTGATCGTCACCACGAACAGCACGTGGGAGGTCAAGGCCGTCACCAACACGCTGGCACTGTCCAAGCTCGGGCAGCGATTGGGCATTGCGGGTGCGACCGGGACAGCCGGGCAATACCTGTGGATGCAGGTCGCGGGCTACAACGCCTCCATCAACTGCGCCACCGGCTCGACGGCCTTCACCGCGCTGCATACTGGCGCCACGGCGGGGCGGCTTACGACAACTGCCGCTGGCGGCACCAGCGTTGCGGTCAGTGGCGGGGTCATTAACGCCACTGCGGCTGCCAACGTCGGGATTGCGATCCTAACGGGCCTTTCGGTGGGAGCCAACGACTGATGAGCGAGTTCCTTCCAAGCCAGGACATCCAGTGGGGTGGTCCTGGCGGGCAAGTCGGGGTGGTCAGCTACGGCAACCGCTCCAATGCCGAGTTCTACCGCGCGTCGGTTCGCAACGGGAATGCCGCCATCGCCAATGGCGAAGCGCCGTTCATCGGTGTGGACATGGTTCGCATCTGGCAGTCCGGCGAGCGCAATCTCTGGGCGCCAACCCACGAAGTGACGGAAATCGACAAGATGCGGTTTCCGTCGCAGTGGGCGGCCTACCAGGATGGGCGCAAGCAGGTGCCCGATGGTATCCCGATCGCGACGCTTTATCCCAACGAGCCGGACATGGTTGACCGGATGCGGATGGTGTCCATCCACACCGTCGAACAGCTCGCGGAGCTGCAAGAGACCGGCATCGCCAAGTTGGGGATGGGGGCGCGGGAGATGGTGCTGAAGGCTCAGCGGTTCATGGAGACGGCCGGCGACAACGCCCGTTCCGCCGCCCTGATCGCAATGAAAGAGCAACAGGACCGCGTGATCGCTGAGTTGCAGGCGCAGGTCGCGCAACTCATGGCCAAGGAAGGGGCGGCGGCATGACGCAAGCCACATCCATCACGGCGCTGATGACCTTTGGGTTTCCGGCGCAAATGGCAAACCTTTGGGTCAACGGCAATCCAGAGGGGTTGTTCATTACCCTCGGTGGTTTGACCGGTGTGCCAGAAGCATCACCATCGCCATTCGTGATCAGCGGCAAGACCGCAACCGGCTCCGGTGCGGTGCAGGGCGGCACACTGACGCTTATCGGTGGCACGCCTACCGCGACTGGCAATGGTGGCACCGGGCAGGTTTTGGGCGGCAACGGCGGCACCACGTCTGGCTTGGGTGGTATCGCTCGCGTTCAAGGCGGCGCTGGTGTTGGTGCTTCGTCTGGCGGCCAGGCGCTTCTCACGGGCGGTGCGTCTGGCACCGGCGCCACTGGTAACGGTGGGGCTGTCACCATCGCCTCTGGGGCGGCGCTGTCGACCAACGGCAACGGCGGCGCTGTCAACATGGTCGGCGGAACGTCGTCGGGCACCGGCACTGGCGGCATCATCACGATCCTCGGCGGCGATGGTTCGTCGGCTGGATCGGCGGGGTATGTCCAAATCGCGGGCGGCACGTCGGGTGCGACCAACGGTGTCGGCGGCGTTGTCGCCATCGCTGGCGGCACATCGACCGGGACCGGTGCGGGTGCGGCTGTCACTGTCACGGGTGGCGCATCGGGTGCAGGTGCGACTGGCACGGGCGGGGCGCTTACAATGGCCGGCGGGGCTTCGGCGGCGACGAACGGCGCGGGTGGTGTTGCTTCGCTTACCGGCGGCGCAGGCGCGGGCACTGGCAATGGCGCGGCTGTCACCGTCACGGGCGGCGCCTCCGGGGCTGGCGCAACGGGCACTGGCGGCGCAGCAACGGTCCGTGGTGGAGCCGCTGGGTCTACCAATGGCACGGGCGGCTCCGCGAGCCTTATCGGTGGCGCCGGTGCAGGCACAAACACTGGCGGTGCCGTTGCAGTCACCGGCGGGGCGTCGGGGGCAGGTGCTACCGGCAACGGTGGGGCTATCACCCTCACGTCTGGTGCGGCCACGTCTACCGATGGCAACGCTGGGGCGATCAACCTGACAATCGGCACTTCAACCGGCACCGGAGACGGCGGCTCTGTCGTGATGACCGCCATCAACGCGGCTTCCGGCCGACTAGCCGGCATCATCCAGAACAGCCGTATGCGGATGGTGTTGCAGCCGACGCCAACCGCGAAAACCGTGGCCGTCACCCTGACGGCGGCGGAACTGGCAACCGGGATCATCACTGCCAACCAGGGCGGCGGCGCGGCGGCGAACTATCAGCTTCCGACTGCGACATCCTGGCAGGCGATACTTCCGGTCGCGAGCGCCGATGATTATGCCTTTGATTTCGTCGTCATCAACATCTCGACGGTAGCGGCCGAGGACATCACCATCACGACCAACACCAACTGGACGCTTGTTGGCAACATGGTGGTGGCATCGAACGCGGCGGCGACGGACCAAAGCAGCGGAATATTCCGTGCGCGGCGAACATCGTCGAACAACTACACGCTCTATCGTATCGCGTGATCCGTGGGAACGCGGACGCTCCTGCAACTGGTCAATGCGGCGCGGTCGGAGTTGGGGCTATTCCCGACTTCGGCCAGCATCGCATCGTCCAGCGATGCCATTGACCAACAGATGATGGCGCTCATCAACCAATTGGGGGACGAGCTTCAAGAGCAACATTCGTGGACCGCGCAGCAGACCGAAAACATCGTCACGACCGAGGTGGCGATATCGTCCACGGGCGATCTGACCGCAGGCAGCGGCGTTATCACCAACATCCCGGACACGTCCGCGATTGAGGCGACAACGTGGGTTGTGACGGGCGTTGGCCTTGTGCCATCAGCGCGCGTGCTGAGTGTGGACAGCGCCACGCAGATCACGATTTCCGAAGAGGCGACGGACACCGCGACCACGGTAACGCTGACGTTCGCCAAGGACACCTATCCTATCCCGGTCGATTTTCAGAGCTATGTCGCCACGACCTGGTGGGACAGGTCGAACCGATGGGAGTTGCTTGGGCCGACATCGCCGCAGATGGATCAATTCCTGCGGTCTGGGATCGTCACCACGTCGCCAAGGCGCAACTGGCGGCAGATCGGGCGGCTTCCTGGCGCTTGGCGCATTTGGCCTCCTCCTGGGTCGAACGACCCGTCGCTTACAATGGTCTACGAATACAACTCCATCTACTGGGCCACCGACTATATCGGCACGCCCGTGGCGCAGATGGAGCACGACCTTGACACCAACATCTTCCCTGATCGGGTGATGATCAACGGGTTGAAGGTCAAATTCTTCGACGCAAAGGGGATGGACACAAGCAAGCTCACGCAGCGGTTTCAGCAGTCGCTTTCCATCGCCATGGCGCAAGACGGAGGCAACGGGAAACTCAGCCTGTCGGGCCGGCGGAATGCGCACTTCCTGCTGAATTATTGGAACATCCCTGACAACGGGTATGGGCCGCGCTGATGCCGCCGAAAGGGCCGGGCGATACCGTCTCCATTCCGGCGCCCACCGGCGGCTGGAATACGCGGGACCCTCTGGACGGAATGCCGCCAGAGGATGCGCGCCAGCTGGACAACTGGTTTCCTGAAACCGGGTATGCGCGGATGCGGGAAGGGTCGATTGCGTTCGCCGACACGACCGAAACCGACCCGGTGCAGACTTTGTTCAGCTACTCCGGCGGCTCCACGTCAGAAATGCTCGCGGCGGCCGGCGGCTCCATCTACGATGTGACCACGGGCACGGTCGGGGCGGCGTTGGCGACCGGCTACAACTCCGATGTGTGGTCATGGACAAACCATGCCAGCGCGGGCGTCCCGCGCCTACTGGCGGCGAATGCGTCGGGCCTGGATGACTGCTGGGCATACGACGGTGCCACCATCACGCCGCTCGTTCTGGTTGGCGTGGCCGAGGCCGCTGTATCTCAAGTGATGCTCTATGCCGCTCGCGTGTTCTTCGTCGAGGAGGGCACGCTGTCGGTCTGGTACACCACGGCCGGCGCTTATCAGGGCGCGGTGACGGAGTTTGATTTCGGACCGTTTTGCCGCAAAGGCGGACAGATCGCCGCCATCGGCGCTTGGACGCGGGATAGCGGCGCCGGAGCGGCGGATGATCTGTTCGTGGCGGTCACAACCAAGGGCGAGGTCCTGCTGTATTCCGGCGACGATCCGGCGGCAAATTGGGTGCTGACCGGCGTGTTCAATGTCGGTATCCCGGTGGCGGGGCCTCGGTGCCTCATGAAAACCGGGCCCGACATGGTGCTGATCTGCGCCGATGGCATTCAGCCGCTGACCGAATACCTGCTGTATGGATCGACCCGAGCGAGTTCGACCACTCTGGGCGCCAAGATCGCGAACGCGGCTCAAACCGCCGTGGCGCAATATGGCACCTTGCCCGGATGGCAAGGGATGCTGTTCACCGATCAGTCCATGATGATCGTCAATGTCCCGCAATCGGCCACCGTGTTCTGGCAGTTCGTGGCGAATACGACCACGGGCGCTTGGTGCCGGTTCAAGGGGATGAACGCCTATTGCTGGGGGTTGCTGGATCAGAGCCTCTATTTTGGCGGCGCCGATGGCATGATCTATCAGGCGCTCACGGGCGTGGGGGATAGCGGATCGGACGTGGTGGCCAAATATATCGGCAGCTTCCAATATGTCGGCGGCCGAGGCGCCAACAAGCGGTTCACGATGTGCCGGCCGGTCCTGCAAACCAATGGGCGATTGACTTATTCGCTTGGGGTTGATGTGGATTTTGCCAACACGTCACCGCTGCCCACCGTCAATAGCAACTCGCCAGCGTCGGGTGTGTGGGGGTCGGGTGTGTGGGGGACCTCTACGTGGGGCGGCGAAGCGTTTACCTTGCAGCGGGTGTGGTCGGGGGTGTCCGGTATCGGCTACAGTGTTGGCATTCACATGCTGGTTTCGACGCAGACCATCAGTGTGAGGATGAACAGCTTTGATCTGATGTATGAACGTGGGTGGGCCATCTAATGCCGCAACTGTTCTTTCCTGCCGAGACCCAAAAGGCCGCGCTGATTGGATGGGCGGTTCGCCACTTGCCGCGCGCCGGTCGCCTTACGCCGGAAATGTCTATGCCGATTGGGATCGTGGATGGGACCGGCCGGCGGTTGCTCGCGGTGGCGATCTTTCACGATTACCTGCGCGAATACGGGCAGATCGAGCTTACCGCCGTGTCGGTGGCGCACCCGATCCGGTGGTGCCGGCCGGATATCATCGCGGGGCTGCTGCATTACCCGTTCTGCCAGGTCGAGGCGCGCAAGATGGTGTGCCATATCCAGATCGGGAACGGGCCGGCCGAGAAGTTCGCGGCTCACGCTGGCCTCACGAAAGAGGCGGTGTTGCGTCACCACTTTGCACAGAAAGCTCACGCAGGCGTGTGGTCGATGATGCGCGGCGAATACGATCGCAGCCGGTGGGCCAGCCCACGTGAAACGCAGGAGGCGGCATGAACACCGAACGCCGGACACATCGTGTCGCCGGGGTAGACCGGCCGGTTCTGGGCCTGCACCGCAAGCGGTTTCTCGGTGGCGGAGGTTCTGCACCTCCCCCGCCCGATCCGGTGGCGACGGCGCAAGCCCAAGGCGTCATGAACGAAAAGACGGCCCGGACCCAGGCGGCGCTGAACCGCGTCAATCAGGTGGGACCGGACGGGTCCATCACCTATAGCAACAACTCGGCCGATCCTGGCGGTGTGAACTGGGTCAATTCCCAGGTCGAGAGCGCGCGGGCGGCAGCGGCGGAACGCGGCGACACTGAATGGTCTGACGTTGGCGCTCGTAAGTATTACGAAAGTCAAAAGCCTGCCGATATTGATAGCTACACGATGACGACTTCGTTGTCACCGGAAAATCAACGGCTTTATGATCTGTCAAAGGAAGCGCAAACCACCTATGGCGAGGCGGCGAACCGCCAGCTTGGCACGGTGTCTGGGATGCTTGCCACGCCGTTCGATGGCCGCGACTATCAGGGCGCCGGAGATGTGGCGCTTGGCACGTCGATGGGCGCCACGCAACGCGCCGGACAGATCGCCTCGCAGCCGTTCAACACAGACTTCGGTTCGGTGCGTCAGCAGGCCATCGACGCGGCGAACAGCCGGTTGCAACCGCAGTTCAAGCAGCAAGAGGATGAGCTTCGCACAAGGTTGCTGAACAGCGGCGTTCCCGAGGGTTCGGAGCAATGGAACCGCGCCTACACGCAGATGAACCAAGCTCAGAACGATAGCCGGCAGCAGACGATCTTGAACGCTGAGCAGTTGACCGGGCAGGCCATCGGCCAGGCCGGGCAGTTGCGCGCGATCCCGCTCGACGAGCAGGCCAAGATTGCATCGCTTGCTGGCGGGCAGGGCAATCAGGCAACGCAGGCCATGCAGACGGCCTTGGCGCTGCGGGCGCAACCGACCAACGAGGCGGCGGCGTTGCTGACCGGGCAACAGGTCGGGGTGCCGCAATTGCAGCAGACGCCTCAAACGCAGGTGGCGCCGACCGATTATATCGGGGCTGTGAACAGCAACTATGCGGGTCAGTTGAACGCCTACAATTCGGCGCAACAGCGGTCTGGGGCGGCTATGGGTGGGCTTGCCAGTCTGGCGGGAACGCTCGGAAGCGCGGCTATCAAATACGGCCCCGCCGCCTATGCAACGATGGCACCACTGCTTGCATCCGACCGCCGCCTAAAGACCGACATCCGCCGCGTCGGCAAGACGGACGGAGGGTTGCCGCTCTATGCCTACCGATACAAGGCGGGCGGTCCGCATCAGATCGGCGTCATGGCGCAGGACGTCGCCAAGGTTCGCCCTGACGCTGTTGGCGACATTGGCGGCGGTTTCCTTGGTGTCGATTACCGGAAGGTCGCATGAGATGGCATACCAAGACATCGGCATGTTGGAGCTTGCCAATCCGCAGCTTGCCTCCATCCTGCGGCAGCGGCGGTTCGCTGAACAGTTGATGCAATCGGGGGTGGACGCATCTCCGATCCAGCATCCGTTGCAGGGTCTCAGCCGGTTGGCGCAGGCGCTGATGGGCGGGTATGAGGCGCGGTTTGCCGATAGCAAGATGGACGAGATCGGCAAGGATCAGGAAAAGCGCCGGCAAGAATATATGGGCGGCATGTCTGAGCCTACGCAACCGCCGTTGTCTGGGATGCCGGCGATGGTGGCGGGGCAGCCTATCGCGCCACCGGCACCTGTTGCCAATTTGCGGCCGTTTGTCGCGGCCAACCTTCCGAATGGCATAGACCCAGCGACCGATCAGATCGTTCGGACGGTGCATGGCGAAGCGGCGGGCGAGCCGCCGGAAGGACAAAGGGCGGTTGCATCGGTTATTCAGAACCGGATGAAACAGTCGGGGGAGGATGCCGCATCTGTTATTTTCAAACCAAACCAGTTTGAGCCATGGAACAATCCGACCACGCGCGCCAAACTGGAAAAGCTAGACCCAAATTCTCCTGAATATCAGCGTATTTTGGCGAATATCGCGCCAGTTCTTGGTGGCGTCGCGCCTGACCCAACGAATGGAGCCACGCACTTCTATAGCCCGACTGCACATGCAGCATTGGGCCGTGAGACGCCATCCTGGGCCACTGGACAAGCGCAAGACATCGGGCGGCATCGCTTCTACAACATTGGCTATCAGCCCGGCAGTAGAGCTCCAGGGGCGCCCCCATCGGCAACGGGACCGCAAACCATGATCGGCGCCACGTCCACCGTTACGCCGGGGGTTGATATCGAGGCGCTGCAAGGCAGGGCGGCGCAAATGCGGGCGAGGGGGAACGCCGGATTGGGAGACCCGGACTCGGTTATCCGAAGCCGCGCGCAAGGGTATCTGCATGAAGCGGATCGGCTGGATCGCCTAGCAGAGCAAGAGCGGGTGCGATTGGAGAACCGGAAGATCTCGGAACAGAACCGTGCCGACGCGCAAACCGAGCGCGCTCAGAACAGGGCTGATAACTTTGCCAACAAAGTGCCATCTTACGTCACCGTAGAGGACGAAAATGGCAAGCCGGCGCTGTTTGTTCTCAAGCCGAATGGGACTTTGGGCAACCGCATTGGGTCTGTCCCGGAAAAGGAGGGGAAACTCCCGACGGAAGATCAATCGAAAGCCGCTTTATATAGTCATCGCATGACTGAGGCCGAGGGGATTATATCGAAATTAGAGCACGTGGGCACAAGTTCCATTGAAGCGGCCAGGGGGAAAATCCCGATCATCGGGAACATTACATCCTCGGCCGAGTATCAGTCGTTGGAACAGGCAAAACGCAATTTTATCAACGCAACTCTGCGAAGGGAGTCAGGCGCGAACATTCAACCATCTGAATTTGAAAATGCAGATAAGCAATACTTCCCCAAAATAGGCGACTCCGCCTTGGTGCTTGCACAAAAGGAACAGAACAGGCGCACGGCTGTTATGGAAATGCGGGCATCGTCTGGGCCAGCCCAATCTCGCGTTCCAGAGCTTGGCCCAGCACGTGAGCGAGGCCCGGCGCCAAATTCAACCCCAGCTTCCGCGCCACGCGTCATCCAATACGACGCAAACGGCAAGAGGGTGGCGCAATGATAGAAGCCCGGATGCAGGATGGCACATCTCTTCAATTCCCGGACGGGACGGACGATGCCGTCATTGACCGAGCGGTGGGGGAATACCTGTCATCGGCTACAACAAGAAAGCCGCCAGAAACCCCCGATCCTGTTGTAAACGCCGAGGCGGCATCCATCGTCATGCCGAACCGCTTTGCGCGGCATACCGGCACGATCAACCCTGGCACGCTGCCAACGACGGATCAGGCGCGGGCCTCCGTTGAAAAGTGGTCAACCCCGGAGGGACTATCGCTTTCCGGTATGCTGAAAAGCACATTGCTTGGCGTCATGGACATCGGCCAAGGCCGAGTAAAAATGAACGAGTCCGGAAACCCGTTGTCGATACGGCTTACTGACCCATCGCTGGATGCTCTCGGGCTTGGTGCCGGCATATCACCTGCCGCTGGAACTGGCCGCGCTGTCGCGCAGATGGCGGAGCATGGCGCGCTTTTGTCCGATCTGTATGCCAGGAACCGATACACACCTCCGTCACTGCCTCCATCTGCACCGTCTTCGGTGCTTCCTCCGTCACTGCCGCCCGCTGGCGCTCCCATCCCAGAAATGCGGATCACGTCAGAGCCTCAATCGCTCAGCGCGGCAGGAACGCCATCGGCCATGGTCGAGATGGCGCCACGCGAAGCAGCCGCCTCACGGGCCACTGGCGAGCGGTCGCAGATGATGGACACGCCCATCCCAGGCGATACCACGGAATACGTGCCGGGCGTCCTACCGACCAAAGCGGAGATTGAGCAGAATGCCGCCGTGTCGCGGGAAGCCAAGTCTTTGAGGCTTGACCATCCCCAGGCCATCGCGGACCGGGAATTGCATAACGCAGAGCGATATTACGACTATTTTTCGGACGTTGCCGGGACCCCGACTATCGCCAATCGAGCAATCGAAGCTCGGGCCGAGCAAGCCACGAAAGACCTAAAGGCGACGTGGGCCAACAAGGGTGAAGCGGACATTCAGCCGGTTTTCGATGTTGCCGCCGGCATAAAGTCCGGACCGGATGGGCGGCGGCCTTTGGTTCGCAGCACGTTGGACAGCGTGACGGGCGAATTGACCAACGCCGACGGCAAGCACATCACAGATCCCGAAATGCTCTATGGCGTTCGAAAGCACATTGACGATCTTTTAAGCAAAGAGGCTCAAAGGGAAAAGCCGCTCAACAAACGGGCGGAAGCCGCGCTCATGGCGGTTAAAGATGCGCTTGATCTTTCGATCGAAGCCGCCGCCCCAGGTTTCAAGCAATACCTTGCCAACTTTGCCAATGCGTCGAAGCCCATTGACGTGATGGAACTTCTTCAAGAAGCGGTCCCGAAACTGTTTCAAGGTCCAAGCCGAACGGTTGCCTTCCACCGGTTTGACCGCTTCATGAAAGACATCGCATCGGACCGAGCGGCCCCCGGCATCAATCAGGCAAAATCCATCCCGGATGACGTGTGGGAAAAGCTGGTTGCGATGCACAAGAGCTTGCAGCGATCGGCGGCGGCAGAACAACTGGCAAGGGCGCCAGGGTCAGACACTGTGCAGAACGCATATGACGTAGCCAAGCGCATCGGGATGCCCTTGGCGCATGTCGTGGCGGGCACGACAATCCCGTTTGGCGTTGGGAACCTGTTGGTCAATGCCGCGTCGAAGCACTTTGACACGAAGGCGTCACTCAGTCGGTTGCTGCAACACCACAACCCCGATTTGTCAAAATACCAAGGCAATCCCGCAATACCGAACCGAGGGATTGCAGACGCGCTCATCAACGAGCAGCGCGCCAATTCCGTGAAACCATAAGGACACCAGCCATGCCGCGCAACGGCTCAGGAACCTACTCCCTACCCGAAAGCCCATTCATCGACGGCACGACGATCAGCGCCGCGCCGGTCAACAACGATTTCTCCGACATCGCCACCGCCCTGACGGGATCGGTCGCGGCCGATGGTCAGACGCCCATGACGGGAAAGCTGGTCGGCACCACGGCGGCATTCAGCAGCACCGTAACTGCGGCCGATGGTGTGGTCGGAGATCAGGTGGTCAACAACAGCCAGTTCGAGCGCGTAAAACCAACCGTCACGGGCGGCAGTCTGGCTCAGGTGTTTCCGGACGGCAACATGATCCAAACTGGGTCAGTCTCACCTTTGACCGGATCGGACGCGGTTGTATTCCCGTTTGAGTTCGCAATACTGACATCCATCAACATCACTTTTGGATGGTCTGGCGGCCCAGGGGCCAGCGTGTCCTATAGCTCCGAAACAACCAAGGGGTTCACCCTGAAAAGCAACACATCCGGCACATCAACTGGAGCAAGTTGGATGGCGAGCGGCACTCGCTTCTAAACTATGCGATCACGCGACGGGTTGGGGCGCCGCTGGATTGTGAGTCCACCGTGAGGCAGTTGGGGCAAACCTGGCGCCGCTCGGTGTATCGTTAGCGCATCGTGAACCGCCCGTGAAAATGGCGGCATATGGTGCTGTCCGGGGTATTGTCTTTATGGGGGCTACCGTGGAGATTGTCTGTGCAGATACAGCGAAAACCCTGGCGTATCAAAGCGCGGGCAAAGGAGATGGCAGGATGGGCGACACGCAAGGCAACCGAGGGGCTTGGATCGACGGTCGGAGCAGAGATCGGGAAGTGGATCATTCAAGCCCTGAGCGGGACGGTTGGTGGCGTCATGTCGGGTGCCTTGGCTCGGTGGATGCTTTGGCGCGACGGGCCTTGAGAGTGCGGTGCGTGGCGTGCACGACGGCTATGGTGGGGTTTGTGGTGGGGTTGTTTTGGGGGTGATGGTGGTCACTCAAAGCGCAATGAGCGCCACCAATGCCGCCCAGATCGCGCTGGAGCGGGCGCTTATAGAGGCGGTGAAAGGGTAGCCTTCCACGCATCCCACTGCCGCCGCGCTTCGTCGGTCGGCTCGTATGCCGCGTCGGCAACCAACCTTCCTCCCTCTTGAATGTGCACAAAACCGCAGCGCCGCACCAGTTTATGCACCAACAGCGCCGCCAGCGTTTTCCCCGCGCCAACGGGTCGGCCGGTGGTGGCGATGGCGTCGAAGCACCGTGCCATGGCGAGGGTGCGGCCGGCGCAGGGGTGGCGGGTGTCAGGTGGCATTCCCGGCCTCCACCGCTTCCCGCACGCCGCGGCCGAGGGGGGTGAGGCGGTAGCGCAATATCTCGTCACGGTTGTCTGCTAGGTTAACCCGCATCCAGTCTGTGACCACGATCCATTGCAGCATGGCTGGATCGGCGCCGGGCGGGAACGTCAGGCAACCAATGGAAGCCCCATCCGCCGGCAGCCAAAGCAACGCCTCCCGCTGCCGGGCGGTCAGGCGCCGCGCGATGGCGGCTGGGGTGGCAGCGTCGGTCATCAGTTCATCTCCATGATTGTGATTGCCGACCGCAATCTCGCCAGAACTTGCTCACCAGTTCCGGTTTTCTGAAACTTTTCGTAAATGTATTCGATCTGCAACATGGCGTCGTGAAGGGCTTGTAGGACGGCTTGATGCTCGGTGTGCGTCATGGCTTCGCCTCCGGTGCGTCGGGGAATAAGCGGAACAGTGGGAAATCATCATCATCCCATGGACATCCTGCGACGAACGCGCGCGGGGCGTTGTCTTTCGTGCGGTGCACGGCCCCTTGGCACCACACTGCCCACCCAGGCACCCACAAAAGCACGCGCGTCCGGTGCCCTGATGGATCGTATGCCGGCGCATCCGCCAACGGCCGCACCATCGTGCGCTCGTAGGCTTCGATGGCGGCGGTGGCGTATTTTAGAAACTCGGTTTTCGTTTCCGTAATCGCGTCATCCCATGATCGTCGAGCGCCGGGAGAAAAGATAAGCTGTTGGCGGAGATACATCGCCTCCGCCGCTGCCTCGATCGCTGCGGCTTTGATCTGGTCGGGGGTCATGGCGTCCAATCCTGATCGACCAGCACTATTTTTAAGCCGCGCTTCGCAGCCATCTCACGGTAATATCTCTCGGTCTTATTTCCCGGCGCAAAATGGTTGTCATAGTTGTAGCCGCGCACTAGGTCCTTAAACCAATCCTGCTGCCGCCATTGAAGATAAACCGCCCACAATCCGGGATGGGTTTGCTTCAACCCCTCGTTTTGCGGGATAGCCTCATAGCGTGGCGGTGGTGGCGGTTCATAACTCGGGGCATTCTCGGGATTGCCCCATTCACGCACAACGGTTCCGTTCCAGTTTCCATTGTCGATCAGGAAGGCGTAGGTTTTACCTTCGTATTCGGCCTCACCTTCGAGCGTATAGTTGATGGCGTCATGCCGATGGGCGGTAGAGATGCGTATGCCGTCGCTTTTGTCACCTGCCTGTGCGTCGCATATCCTGTCGATCAGTTTGCTAGCGGCGTCATTTCCAACCGCGTTGCAAAACGCAATGAAGTTAGCGCAATCGCTCATGTTGCATCCCCCTCCTTCCGCGCGACCTCGGCCGCGTCGTGGGCGGCTAGGGCGGCATGGATTGCGTCGGTCTCAGGGCGATACCCTGGAATGTGGCCAGCCATGGCGAGCAGCAACTTGCCGACGCGGCTTTCGTTGTCGCGGTCCCATTCCATGTGCGTTTCCTGGGCAATCTTGACTTGCATCCGCGCCGCCTCCACCACCTTGCGGGCGGCCAGCACCTCCGCCTCCGCCGCCTGCAACCGGCGGATCATAGCCAGGATTGTGGTGGGGTCGGCGGCGGCGATGTAGGCGGCGTTGGCCTCCATGATTTCAGAATCGGTATCGTAATCTCCATACATTTCCGCGATATCAGTATGGTAGGACGTCACGAATGTATCGTCCGTTATAGCAGTCTTCCACGGCCCAGGAGTTGCCGCCTCGGCCAGCGCGGCCAGGCGGGGGAGGTCGATCATGCGCCGCGCTCCCCGTCGCCGGTCAACTCATCGAACCACGCTCGCCGCGTCATAAACGCATCGGCGCACACCTGCCAATCCGGTGTGCGCATCATCGGCGCGCGGTCCCTGAGCGTGTCATACCACGCGCGGGACAGGTCCAGCGGTGTGCGGGAGCTGGTGTAGAGCGCGGCCAGTTCCTCGGCGGTTTTATGCACGGATCATCTCCTGCATCGGGAAATCCACAAACACGGGCGCGTCCGGGTGCGCTTCCTCGGCCTCGATCAGGTTGTCCAGGTCGGTGATGACGCGATCCACGTCGAGCAACGTCCACGGGATCGCATCGTCCTGATTCACGATCTTGGCGACCTCGGCCCGGGCGGCGGTCAGGATCGACCGGGCGCGGTGCATGGCGGCGGTGGTCATGGAGTGCACTCCCTAAAACGGCGTATCGTCATGTGTTATCTTGCGCTGCTCAGTGATTTGCAGCGGCGCGGGCGGTTGCGCCTCGACTTCCGGTTCCGGTGGCGCAGGCGGCTCGGGGTCCACGATTTCGTGCAAAGAAAACGCAGTGACGAACGGATCGCGGCCGGTCTCTATGACCTTGCTTTTGTAGTCTCGCGAGTGCGTCACCGGGATTGCGCGGTCGGCGATGTCCAGTAGGATCAGCGCATCCTGTGGCGCTATCACCCATTCCTGGTATCCAATCAAGCAAACCATTTTCTTCGCCATTCTACTCTCCCTTGATGATTTTGTTGCGGAACGCAAGTAGCGACGCAAATGTGCTTGGCTCTAGTGCAACCCAATGGTCGCCATCCGCCCTTGGCGCACGGAGTGTGAATTGCCACCCGTCGAACGACGCATAAAGCCCGTCGCCGAGGTAGGTTTCTTTGTCCGGGGTCATGGTGCGTCCTCTCCGAATACGATGCAATAGGCGGCGCGCAGGCCGTCCAAACGTCCGTCGTCAAAGAATCGTCCGATGCGATTGCAACGGTCAGTGGTCTTTGTAATCTCCGCCATCAGCTTCGCATGAATGTCCCACGTTGCCAGCGGCGGCACGAGATGCAGCCCAGCCGGCGCCAAGTCGCGGCGCTCGTCGTGCAGGTGTTGCGCGCGCTCGCCATCGGTGGATGGCGGGTCGGCCTCGAACGCGTAGGGGTGGGTCATGTGCGATTTTCCGCCTTGGCGATTACATCAGCAACACGGTTCTTAACCTCGTGATGTCCGTTGTATCGGTCCATCACTCCAAGCGCGTTTTTCAACGCCGCCAGCAACTCCGGCGCCGCCTCGCGCACCGGGTCGTGGTCGTGCAGCGCGCGTTCGGCGGCGGCCTGGTTATCGGCCATTTGCCGTTCGACGCGGTCACGATCCTGCGCCTCTGGATGAGGGCGATCGGAAATATGAATGCCGGAACCGCCCGTCCCGAATTGTGTTAGCGTCGCGGCGATGGGCTGGGGGATGGGCGCGTCTGCCACCCAGACTCCCCCCGGATCGTCTAGCCACCATACAGTCCCATCATTGCAAGCAATTGAGAGAAATCCGTCGTGGCTTGCCATCGCCACCGGCACCCGCGCCACCGGCATCGGCGCGGGCGGGATCAGCGTGCGGACGTAGCGGGCCATGCGTAGGGCGCTGCTGTGCAGGTCGGACCCGTAAGCGCGCCACTCCCGTTCGACATGCCCGGCCGGCGCGTCGAATCGCTTCGCTATCAGGGCGATGGCGAGTTGCTCATCGCTCATCGCCGCAATGTCCGGCGCATCCACCATAACGTCGATAGCAGCGGCGGTGAGTTTGGGGTTGTCGGCCATCACACCGCCCCCGCCGTCGTCACCATATCCACGTCCGACCGAGACACCACCAGTACCCGGCCGCTATCAGTCGTAGACACCATGATCATGTCGCCGGCCGCCACCATGTCGCGGGCGTCATTAAAAAACCCATCCGCCGCCACGTCATCGCAGCGCAGCTTGCCGGCCCTGTAGTGCCAGAGCGTGAAGCCGTTGGCATAGGCCAGCACCGAAAGATTGCGGATGGCAAAGCGCGCCGATGGCACGGGCGCGGCTTGCGCGGGCGTGTTGCGTTCAGCGTCGATCATGGCTTCGACTTTCATGTTGCGTGGCATCTGCGTCTCCTTGTTGGTGGCGTCATACTGTCCCCGTGATGGGGATACGTCAACCATGAATTTACCCATGGCGAATAAAAATCCTCTTGACGGGGATCGGGGTCAGCGGCAATGTCACGGCATGGATTTAGACGCATACCTCACGAAATCGGAACTGACTTTGGCGGCGTTCGCCGAACAGTTGGCGGCGGAAACCGGCGATCGGGTCGCGGTGCAGACCGTTTGGAACTGGCGCCGCAAAGTTCGGTCTCCGGAACTGGCGACCGCCGTGGCAATTACGAAAATCACGGGCGGTGCGGTGCAGCCGCAGGATTTGGTGCAGAAGGTGACGGCATGACCGACCCCGATGACCACTACCGCCCGAACCTCGGCGCCGTCGTGTTGACGGTCCTGGGATTGCTCGCGATGGGTGGGTCTCTGGCCGTTTCTGTGGTCCTGGCGCTGGCGGGGCACTGACATGACCTGCCGCCTCTGTTCCGACCAACCGCCACCCGATGCGCCCATGTGCCCGGAGTGTGCCAAGCATCCGCTGCTTGTCGCGGCGCCGCACTGGCGGGAGACGATCCAGCTTGCCGAGGACGTTGGCGCGGTTCGGGATGCTGGCGTTGTGGCGTTGCAATGATTGTCAACAACATATGCGCACCCTCCGACGCCGACACATGCCGTGCAAACGGCTGGATGGTCGGAACGTGGCTGACAGGAGTCGATTACAACGGCTCAGTGACCATTCAGATAACCGCCATCGGGATCGACCTAATTTTGGCGCGGCAAGTCGAGCCTGTTGAACTGCCAGAAAGCAATTGGACGCTGATCTGTCGCGATTGGTGGCCTGTTCAATGAATTGTGCGGGAGCATCCCCTATCAGGCGTGGCGAGACGACACGCACGGGCATGCGCACATGCGCGGACGGGATGACCGCGCGGCGATGCGTCGGATCGGCAGTCGGGTTCGTCCTGGCGGAACGGCGCATCGCCACCCTATCGCGTCTGGTGCTCATCGTGCGACGGCCACATGGGAAACCTGCGAGGCGCGTGGTCGGTCGTGGCGGGGTTGCCTTCGGGTGCACGTCATGGCCGGCCTTCTGTCTGGCGGCGGGGGCGTCATTGCCTCAGTGTTCCCTTGCCGGGGAGGGTCCGCCGCTGGTCCACGGCACCTATCCTGGCGGCACCGGTTTGTCAGAGCCGGTTCCGACATTGTCCCGGCGGTGTTGTCGCCAGATGTCCGGGATCGCAGGCGGCTGCAACCCGCTATGCGACGGCCGGGTGAAATGCCCGGCACCTATTTGTATCCCCGCTGCCACACGGACGGCGGGCGGTCCCCTTGCGTGCCGGGGGTTATAGGCACGGACTTGGACGTTTCCTCCCTCTAAACTGGCCGGTGGGTTTCGGCTCACCGGCCGCATTTTTCGGGGAGAATAAATAATAGAGAGGGATCAATGGTCGATGAATATGCACGGTTTTTGGCGAACAAAGCGCCAACCGTAATGGCAAGCGGCATCAAGCCGCGCCCGATGAATGAAAACCTATTCGATTTCCAAGCCGCCGCGACTGCTTTCTGCATCGAACAAGGCCGCGCGGCCCTGTTTCTGGATACCGGCCTGGGCAAATCTATCTGCGAACTGGAGTTCGCCACGCAAGGCGCCGAGGCCACCAATGGGCGTGCGCTCATCCTGACGCCTCTCGCCGTGGCGCGGCAGATGGAAGCTGAGGCCGCTCGGTTCGGGTTCGATGCGCGTGTCATCCGCGAGCAATCCGAGGCACGCGAGGGGATTAATATCTGCAACTATGATCGGCTCGATAAGCTCGATCCGGAGGCATTCGGTGCCGTCGTGCTGGATGAAAGCTCCATCCTCAAATCTTTCTCAGGAAAGACGACGCGCGCCCTGATCTCAGCATTTCAGCACTCCCGGTTCCGCCTCGCCGCGACTGCCACGCCAGCTCCAAATGATCACACCGAGCTAGGCAACCATTCGGAGTTCCTGGGGATCATGAGCCATGGCGACATGCTTATCCGGTGGTTCCTGAACGATACCAACGACACCGGAACCTGGCGGCTCAAAGGCCATGCCGTGGAGAGCTTCTGGGACTGGATGGCGTCATGGGCGCGCATGGCACGGTCGCCAGCTGATCTTGGATATGATGGCGCGCGGTTCGTTTTGCCGCCGCTGAATGTCATCCGGCACCGCGTCGAGGGAGATATCAGGGCGCCGATCGGGGCGCTGTTTGCTGGTGATGTGTCGGCAACCAACATGCACGCCATCAAGCGCCAAACGTCCGATGCGCGGGCAGAGACGGTTGCCGGTCTGGTGACGGCCGAACCGGACCACGCATGGGTTATCTGGTGCGACACGGACTACGAGAGCGAGGCATTGGCGCGCGTGGTGCCGGGGGCCGTCGAGGTCCGCGGATCGCACTCCATTGACCGGAAAGAGGACGCACTGTCCGCGTTCGCGTCCGGCCAGGTCAAGCGTCTGATCACGAAGTCGTCTATCTGCGGCTATGGCCTGAACTGGCAGCACGCGGACCGTCAGGCGTTCGTGGGGCGGTCATTCTCCTATGAGGCATGGTATCAGGCCGTCCGCCGTTCCTGGCGCTTCGGGCAAACGCAGCCGGTCAATGTGCATCTAGCCGTGGCCGAGGGCGAGGATCAAATCGGGCGCGTTATCGACCAGAAAGCCGCCGGCCATGCTGATATGCAAGCCGCAATGGCTGCGGCGATGCGGCGGAACATCGGGCAGTCGTCAGAGGTTAAAGTGCCTTACAATCCGACACACAAAGGGAGGTTGCCGTCATGGCTTCAATCGTTCGCTGCCTGAATGAAAAGCACGGCGACAGCTTCGCCGCTTACAATGGGGATTGCGTGGACGTGGTGCGGCAGATGCCGGATCGAAGCGTTGGCTTTTCGGTCTACTCGCCGCCATTCAGCAACCTGTTCACCTACAGCGACAGCGCCGCCGACATGGGCAACAGCGCGGACGATGCGGAGTTCCTGACGCACTACGGCTATCTGCTCAAGGAAATGGCGCGCGTCATGATGCCGGGGCGGCTTTGCGCGGTTCACTGTTCTGACATCCCGACCACCAAATGGAAGGACGGCGTGATCGGGATCAAGGACCTGAGCGGCATGATTATCCGGGCGCACGAGGAAGCCGGCTTCGTTCTGCATTCGCGTATCACGGTCTGGAAAGATCCCGTGGTCGAGATGACGCGCACCAAGGCGCTCGGGCTGCTCTACAAGCAACTCCAAAAGGACAGCACGCGGTCTCGCGTCGGGATGCCGGATTACGTGTGCGTGTTCCGCGCGCCAGGCGAAAACACGGAGCCAGTCGGGCAGGACAGCCGCAAGTTCCCAGTGGAACAGTGGCAGCAATGGGCATCTCCGGTGTGGATGGACATCCGCCAGACGGATACGCTCAACGTGCGGCAGGCCAAGGAGAACAAGGACGAAAAGCACATCTGCCCGCTGCAACTCGGCCTGATCGAGCGGGCCATGATGCTGTGGTCCAATCCTGGCGACGTGGTGCTTTCGCCGTTTATGGGCATCGGGTCGGAGGGCTTCGTCTCGATGAAGTTGCGGCGGCGGTTTGTCGGGGTGGAGTTGAAAGAAGCCTATTTCCGGGTCGCGACGCGCAATCTGCTGGCGGCCGAGGCTGGCGCCGTTGATATGTTCGACGAACTGGAGGAATCAGCATGATCACCATCACCGCCCTGCACCACCTGCCCCAGCCCGGCGACACGATGCTCCGAGACCTGGCGCGCAACCTGGAACGCGGGAGCGTCGGCGGCCATGGCGAATACCACGCCTACCGACCGACGCAACGGGATCACGACGCCATCACCGACCTGATCCGGCGTCACGTCGGGCCGGCAACGCGATGACGGGGCAGGCGCGCGCAAAGCCGATTGACCGCGAACACATCAACCAGCGCCATGGGATGCTGTTTGCCCGTGACGCCGTGGCGGTGCCGCACCTGTTCCTGTCCTTCGACCGGCAAGCCGCCACCGGCCAGTTCACACACTCGCGACAGGCTGGCCGTGGGGTTAGGCGCGGCACGCCCGATACATTGCTGATTGCGGCTGATTGCCGACGTCTGTGGTGCGAGTGGAAGGCGCCGGGCAAAAAGATTGAGGAAGGCGGCGATCAGCAGCTTATGGGCGCCAAGCTGATTGGACTGGGAGATGCGTGGGGGTGGGTCAACTCCTGCGAGGGGTATCGACTGTTGATGCTGGCCGAGGGTATCCCGCTTCGGGATAACGCCGCGTTTCTGGCGTTGCACCATGACGGCGCCGTCGCATCCCTCATCGCCAAGGCCGAGGCCAAGCGCGGAGACGCGCCGAAGTCCTACAAAACGCCACCAAAGGCCAAGCCGCGATACGTCGCGACCGGCAAGCGGGCGGCGCGGATGGCGTTGATATTGCCGTGATGAACCACCCCGACCGTCCCGAATCCCCAATCCTCTGCCGCTGCGGAAATCCGGCGGTTATCGTCGAGCCTCGCACTTGGCCGCGTCCGATGCGGGCGTGGTGTTGGGGATGCTGGCCAACACGCGGTATGTCCAAATCCGCTCCAACCCGAGCGCCGTCACCAAACACGGCGAAATGAACTGCTTAGGGCCGAGTGCGTCGCTGATTGCCTGCCGCGATACGCCAAGCACGCGCGCCGCCTGGGATTGCGATCCAGCATCCCGCACCGCGATCAGGATCATCCGTTGCACGCCTGACTTTTCCATGTTCGTCCTGTCGAATAACTATTGACAGTATAGCGGTGCCGTGCGCAAATGCAATCGCCGTTTAGAGACGGTTAACCTCACGGAAGGAAATCCGATATGGCTGCCAAGCCAAGATTGAAGGGCCACGCGCCCGAGCTTATCAAACCCCGAAAACCGAAAATCCTGGTCTACGGCGCCTCCGGCGTCGGCAAGACATGGGCGGCGCTGGACTTCCCGGATGTTTACATGATCGACGTGGAGGGCGGCGCGACGCAGCCGGAATACCGCGCCAAGCTGGCCGCATCGGGCGGTCTCTACCTGGGGCCTGACGATGGGGCGGCTTCGTTTGATGAGGTCATGGGGCAGATCAGGGCGCTATCGTCTGAGCGGCATGACCGCAAGACGCTCGTGATCGACAGCATTACCAAGTTGTTCGCGAACGAAATCGCGCGGGAAGCGGAGCGGCTATCGGACGCCGGCACGAAGAACGAGTTTGGCGCTGATCGCAAGCCAGCCGTCAACTACATGCGATCCATGGTTTCGTGGCTCATGAAGCTGGATATGAACGTGATTCTGATCGCTGGCGAGGTCGCTGAATGGGGCAAGGAAAACGGCCAGCGCGTCCAGATCGGCACCACGTTCGATTGCTGGCCGCGCCTGGAATATGAGCTTGACGCGGCGTTCAACGTAAGCCGTGAGGGGGCGTCTCGCGTGGCACGGGTGCGCAAGTCCCGCCTCGCCGCCTTCCCATTCAATTCACGTTTCGAGTGGGGTTATCGCGGGTTCGCCGACAAATACGGCGCGGACGTGATCGAAGCCGACAGCGTGCCGCTCGATCTCGCCACCGATGAACAACTGGCCGAGGTCACGAAGCTACTGGAACTGGTGCGACTGCCCGATGGCACGGTCGATAAGTGGTTGGCAGCGGCGGACGTGTCGGCATGGTCCGAAATGCCAGCGGAGCGCGTCGCCAAGGCCATAACCCACCTCAAAACGCTGATCCAAGGAGCCTGACCCATGGCAATGACATTCACACCGAAATCCGAAGCCGCGCTGGTCAAGGAGGCCGAGGAACGCAACACGCTCTGGCCGAAGGGGGCATACGACTTCGAGGTCGTCAACTACGAGGATACGGTCTCGAAGAAGTCCGGCGCTGACATGATCCACCTGGAATTGAAGGTGTTTCACCCGGAAGGCGGGAGCCAGACGATCCACGACTACCTGCTCGCTTCCATGATGCACAAGTTGCGTCATGCGTGCGAGGCGATTGGCATTCTGGATCGGTTCGAGGAAGGGACGCTTGAGGCGCAGGATTTCGACGGCGGCGTGGGTAAGGTCATGTTGAAGATCGACAAGGCCAAGCCTAACAGCGGGTATCGGGACAAGAACAGCGTGGACGATTATGTGAAGCCGGCGGCGCGGCCGACGGCTCCGGCTCGTGGTGCGATGGCTGGCGCGTCTCCGGCGGAACGGCGGGAACGAGCGCCCAAGAAGTCTCAAGCCGA
>Ga0209596_1000408_pt1 | contig 39981 bp, 44 predicted proteins | sample M_130807_MF_Meta_FD_187314 | JGI IMG/M metagenome (GOLD analysis project Ga0209596, IMG submission 187314) | Freshwater microbial communities from Lake Montjoie, Canada to study carbon cycling - M_130807_MF_MetaG (SPAdes) (version 2) | ecosystem: Environmental > Aquatic > Freshwater > Lake...
CTGTTAATGTGAAGAAGTCTAGTTTTGGACCTTGGATCTGAACTGGACCTTGAGCAGCTACGTTAGCTGTTCCTGCGATAGAACCGTTGGCCACGTCCAGTGCAAATACTGGTTGTGTAGTTCCGTTTACTTTTGTAAATACTGCCATGATAAATTTCCTTTAAGTTAGTGGGTTGTTGCCCTACTTTTATTTATACAATCGGCAAAAATCACTGGGGTTGAGGATTGTTTTGGGCACGATTTTGGGCAGCAAACGCATTGGGATCAAATCTAGTGACCAGCTTGCTGTCGCCTGCCGGCGTGGCCATCACCCAGCCTTCGCCGCCGGGATTGGCCAGATCAGCCTGCCCTTTCAGATACATCTTCAAGGCATGCAGCAATTCAAATGCGTAGAATGATGCTGCCAAGGCCTGTGCATTGCTGCTGGGACTGTTGAGATATTCCACTATGTTGTTGTACTTGCGAGGGCTCACACGAGACTGCAACCAAGGTCCAAACTCTTGCAACAACTGCTGTGCAGACTGCAACGGAGCACCCACTTTGGTATTGATAAAATCCACTGCCAGCTTGAATAGATCTGTGATCTGTTGGGCCCGCAATTCAGCAGGATTGAACAAGGTCTTCATGGCAGCACCTTGTGTGCTTATGATCTGTCGGAGTTGTTTTTCTATATTGCTCTCAGTTGCTAATGCTTTGGGAGTAGCAGGTTTTTCCAACAACAATCCTGGAACTGGGTTAAACGAAACCCCACGCAGTGGTTGCCGCGGCTCACCTTGATCTGCATACATTGTGTGCATTGCAATACCTATTTGTGCAGGCGGCACCCCGGCTTCGGGATCGCCAGAAATACGTTGCCCCATTGCACTCCGTACCGGTATGCGATATTCAATGGTATTGGGCTTGAACACATAGTTGCCGGCAATCACTGGTGGTGTTTGCATGAACAACAGATCTCCCTTGACATAGCCACGGAAGTTGGGTGGCAGTGCAGCTTCCAGTACTGGAAACAACGCAGCATATATCTGTATGAGATCGTCTCTGTTGCCGGATCTAGTACGTTGTATGTCTGCCATCATCTGCGGACTGGTGGCCATGCCGTCATAGCCCTTGGCTTCAAATCCAGATCCATCTGTGAGTACAAATTCTCCAGTGGCAGGTTTGCGGCCAAATATCAACGCAGGCTTGCCGTCCCACTTGGCAGTGGTAGTCTGTTGCGGTGATTCAGTGGCGTGTTTAACTATGTCCAAGGCTTTTTGTATGCCCGGTGCTCCCATTCGAAATACATAATCTTCCAGATGTTCTATACCTTTGGCACGGCCACCTACTCCAGCTTCCGCAGCTTCAATCACTGGGCGTTGATGTTCCACCAAGGCCACATATCCACGATTAACAATGCGATCTCTCAGTCTGGCCAGGAAGTATGAGTCGCCTTCTTTCACTGTTTGTTCGGGCTCTTGCAATCCTTCTCGGGCTAGATAATCACGGAAGTCTTGCAGTTTGGCATCACGATCAGGATCACGGGCCAATGCCGCATAGATTGATTCCACGTTCTTTAGATTGTCACGAGTGGCTCCGCGACCCAACAATACTGATGCCACATAGTCCGGATCCATGCCTCCCTGAACCAGTTGATCAGAGGCTCGAGAAAACATGCCGTTGGCACCAACTCGGAGTCCTAGTTTTTTAGCTATGCTGCTCATCAGCACATTGCGATTTACACCTTTGTAAGCTGAATCTGTTCCGCCGGCATAAAAGAACTGTCCCCAATCCAGATTGGGAAAGAACATGAAGTCGGTCTGCACAAACCCTCGGTTGGCATCACCGGCAATGGGTGTTTTAAGATGTACCTCACCTTTTTTAACTACGTATTCTCTAGGATCTAGCCTTTGACTCTGCACAAACTGTGAAAGAATACCAGCCAGTTGTTCTTTTGAAATTTCATTGAGATCCACTGCGAGATCTAAGTCGCCCGAAGAAGGGGCCTTGCCAGTTGATCCTAGCCAGCGTGTGGGGATGCCATCTTCTCCTACTTCGCTAGTAAAATCTATACCAGTGACTTGTTCTATCCATTGGATCGTGGCAGGTACATCTTGACGATTGATACGCTGTGTGAGTGGCTCGCCCTTGGGCCCTTTGAAAACATTGCCGCCTTCTAGTAAATATCTCATGGTGCTGTACCTGCTTGCATGGCCTGCATGTAGGCCGCGTGTTGTGGATTGTTCATGTCTATTGGTACCCAGCCTACCCCAAAATTAATTTGAAATTGTCCTGTTCGAGTTCGTCTTATACTGCCATGTTGTGGTTGATTGGCTGCTGCTGATGCCGGTGGTGGTGCAACCGGTGAGGCCTGCCCTGCTTGTGCTCCTGGATGGAATTGCAGCAACACTCCTGCTTCATATGCGGCCTGCGCAATCATTTGAAATCTAGCTAATTCTTGTGTGGCAGGGGTCGCTGCATTGAGACTGCTCAATTGATGCATGCCGGACAGCATGCGATTCATTATGCCATTAGCTTGATCAACATAAATCGTGGTGGGATTACCATTGGCATCCACCTGAGATACCATTTGATCCAGATGTTCAAAATCTACACCTCTGAGAAATTCATTGTGTGCTACGATTGATTTTATTGATGCTTTCAATTGGAACTTGGCTCGTGAGCTTATCTGCGCGGGGTCTGTGACTCTGTCTGCTGCCATGGCTCGACTCACCTGCTCGGCCCATTGACGCTGCATGTTTTCTGCACTTTGTCTGACCAACAACGGTGCCTTGGCCAGTGCTTCTAGTTCAGGAGTTGATTTTTGTTGATCCGGCACTTTGACTCCCATCTGATCAAGGAATCCCCTGGCGAATGCGCCCACTTCGTTCAGCTTGCTTTTGCCTGTGAGTTCATGGATTTGCATCTGTTTTCCTTACTGATCTAGAGAATTTACCGGCATTTTTAGTGCGTATGGCATTGAGGAATTTCCTATTAAGAGCTTCGGCTGTTTCTGCATCAAATTCTTGGTCAATCTGTTCTAGCAGTCTCACAGCATTGGCTATTATGGTGGCTGCACGATTTTCTATCACCAACCGACGATCTCGTTCGATGTACAGACTGTCCAGTTCTTCCAGAATGCTGCGTGTTTTCTTTTGCATGTAAATCAATGGCCTTTGGATTATTTAGCGATTTCCGGATGTGAATAAATATCTATACAAGGATACCAACCAATGACCAGCAGCATCAACCCGCAAAACATCGACGCCAACTACCCTGTTGCCGGCGTGCCCAACAACACTCAAGGATTCCGTGATAACTTCACCAACATCCAGACCAATTTTACTTACGCCAAAAACGAGATAACTGATCTGGAAAACAAAGCCATCCTCAAAAGTGCATTGACCGGAACTACCTTGGACAACAACATGGCGGATCAATTGATCTACTCTGCGCTGATCCGTGACTTTTCCGGCAGCATCGTGCAAAACACAGTGACCTCAGGATCGGTCACACTGGATTATAGTTCTGGGCATTATCAGACTGTGAGCACCAGCGGTAGTGTTAGCCTGGGATTTACCAACTTTCCTGCTGCTGGCACTGTGGGTATGATGCGTGTGCAGATCAACATCACCAACACTGCATACACCGTGACTTTGCCTGCTGCGGTGACCCTGGGTATCACTGGCATACAAGGTATCAGTTCTAACGTGATCACTTTTGGAGCAATCGGTTATTACGAATTTGGATTTGTGACCAGTGATGGTGGTACTACTATTACTGTGTTTGATTTGAATAGACCTTTAAGTTATTACACCAACACCGTTAATGTGGCAGCTACTACTTCAAGCACCAGTACCACCACAGGTGCGTTGATTGTTGCCGGCGGTATGGGCATCGCAGGAAACTTGTACGTAGGCGGTGACATATTTGGTAATGTGACTGTGACAGATATTTCTCTTGGCAATGTGTCGGCATCCGGATTCGTCAGTGCCACGGGCAATGTCACAGGCGGTAATGTACGCACAGCCGGATTGATCTCGGCCACTGGCAATATCACAGGTGGCAATATCATTGGTATTGTTGCTGCCGGATCCAATACAATCACCACTACAGGTAATATCAGTGGCGGCAATCTTATTGGTATTGTTGCTGCCGGATCCAATACAATCACTACTACAGGTAACATCACCGGTGGCAACATATTGACTGGTGGCCTGGTCAGTGCCACAGCCAATGTCACTGGTGGTAATATACGAACTGGTGGTCAGGTGAGTGCTACCGGTAATGCGTTGTTTCTAGCCGGTACCGCAGTACCAGTTGGTGGCACAGCAGGTGCTGGCATAATGATGTCTAGCACTACCAATCTTGGTGTGTTCTTTGGATCAGGTGCACCGACAATAGCAGCAGCCCAAGGCAGTCTATATCTCAGGACTGATGGTTCCAGCACCAGCACAAGGTTGTATGTGAATACCACAGGCAGTACCAGTTGGACTGCTGTGACCACTGCTATCTAATTTTATTAGAGACATATTGTTCCAAATTTCTTCACGATCAGGATCATACGGAACCCATTTGTGACTAGAAATACGTTTATATAATTCTTCAGCAAGAGACTGATTTATTTCTATTCCGGCCACTGGCATGATTGATTCAATCAACCATCGATAATGTAGCAAAGGCTGTGGCTGTATCTCAGTTCCGCGGCAATCTAAATTTTCTGCAAATTTTTCTTGTTCATCGTTGCTGGTATCAATGTATCTGGCATTTTGTTGTGAAACATATGCTGATATCAATTTCTTTTGTATTTTTTGTCTCTGTAGAGATTGTTCGGTCTGTATGTAAAAATTGTGATATTTTTTAATCACATCAATCCCACTGCCACTACTGCACCACCATATACCGCTTTCAGTTTTGTAAGTGTTAAAATCATATATTGGATCAGATTTTACAATATCCACCCACTGGTCATCTTGTATCAGTTTATCAAATCTTTGGTGTTGCGGCCATTGAAAAATCACGGTAGAATATCCAATGTCACAGGCCAGCAGTTCGTTGATCAAGAACTCACACCCAGCCCCAACTGCACTTATAACAATCACTTCAAGATCGGGTCTGAGTGCTTGTAAGATTTGCGGCCATTCTGGCCAGATGTGTCCATGAGCATATCCATCACCAAGGCAAAATATCTTAGTAATATTTGTAGTATTTTCCATGTGCCAGTTCAAATTCTGCTTCGTGATATCTTTTTACCAAACTGTTATTCCACAGATTTGAATCATATAAAAAAGAATTTAGACTTTTCCATCGATCCATGTGTGTTTTGATTTCCATTCCGGACATTATATCATAAAATTCTGCTGTGGTTTCTACTATGTCGGCGAACTCTAAGTTACAATAATGTGGAATAGCACCGAATGCCTGCAGATAGTTTTTTGCGGTTTCTCTTTGTTTGTCGACAAGTTCCATGCCAGTTAAGGAGCTGATATGATCTTGCTTAGAAAAATATAAATGCCAAGCACGAAGCCATCGATAAATTTTGCTCCTGGTAGTTTCTGTTGTGATTAGAATAACTTGGTCGCACATGGACAGATCCATTTCCCCGGGCCAACAATGTGTACCAATAATTAATTCATGATCTTTTGCGTTTGACAAAAAAATATTAAATTTGTTTTGATCAAAGTTTGTAAAAGTTGATTCTGAATCACCAATCTTTCCATATGAATGACTCAACGAATCGAGCCCACCATTTTTATGAACAGGCGAAAACTTGTTTTCTAAAATATCACATAATAATCCGCCACCGGCGTAATGTGGAAAACACAATAATTTCATTGGATCGGCTTCATTTTGCCCAACAACTGCTTGAGTTTGTTGCTCTGCACTTCTGCACCCACTTTGGGTGTGGGATCAAATGGATCCACACCCGGCTTAGGCTGACCACGTTCCCAGGCGTTGTTTGAAGTCACTGTCTCTGATGGTGTCACAGTGGCACGAGCCTTGATAGTTTCCATGAAGCTGGGCTTGGAAGCACGTGATCCGGTATCTCCATCTTCACCACCTTCATCGGTGATTCTCATGGTCTCGATGTTGTATTCCAGATCAATCTTTTGCCCAACACCTGTGGAACTACGCGACTTCATGCATTGGATCTGATACTTGCCACGTTCTTTCATGGATCTGCTGGTAAAGATACCAAACACATTGTCTGCTGTGTTGATTTTACTGATACCACCTGCGATGTGGCTGTGATCAAATTCCACTTCTTCCACTGCTGATCGATTCAACTGCGATGCAGTGACCATGAGTATCTGTAGTTCCTTGGCCAAATTGCGCAGTTCTTCACTCACATACTTGTCTTTGATAAACTGATCATTGGGATTGACTTTCACACTGATTGGCATCAGCAAGTCCAAGTAGTCAATCATCACAAAGTCCACCCTCTTGCCTGTTTGTATCTGATACTCTTTTAGATATGATCGGATGTCGTTGATGTTTGATTGTGCTGGCAAGCCTTTGAGCTGATAATTGCCCGACTTCTTGGCCATCATCTTGACCTTGAGCTCAGTGGTGTCAATGTCTCTGCGGATGTCTTTGGTGCTCATGTTGGTGAGCATGGCATCTGTTCGCAAGCCGGTCAAGTCTTCACTCAATTCCAGTGTCACATACACACCACTCAATCCTTGTTGCAACCAGTTCAGTGCGATATTCATCATGACCAATGATTTGCCCGACCCCGAACCACCTGCAAAAATGTTCAGCTCGCCTCTACTGAATCCGCCATACAGCAGTCTATCCATTTGTGGCCAGCCTGTTGACACTTGACCTCCTGAATTGAAGTATTTGTTGATGCGCTCGCTGGGATTGGCAAAATAATCTGTGCCCATGTCCTTGGTCAGACTGATCTGTACTGCATCTTTGATCAGCTTTTCAACCGGGCCGTAGTCGCCTTTTTCCAACAAGTCTGCTGCTGCCAAGATCGCACGTTCCAGTTCTTGTCTGCGAGTGAATGACTCAAACTCTTCCATGAACCATTCATAGTGCCCTTCATTCAAGTCGGGCACTGGTTGCAGTTTTAGTCCAGTGGTAGCTGAGATCTGCGTGATATCTGGCAGAGTCTTGTGCTTTTCGCTGTGCTCTTTGATAAATGCTGCTGCTTCTCTTAGGCTTTTATCAAAGTTCTCTGGATTGTAGATGTTCTGGATGCGCACATAGCTGGCAGCATCTTCCAACATCATTTCCAGGAATAGTTTCTGTACGTCAATTCCGTATTCTTTTAACAAGTTGTTTCTTCCTTAGTTCTATTTTGATCTTGCTGGTGTTTCTGTTTTCAAATATAGTTAGCAGAGTCGCCACACGCCCGTAACGAACCACTGAGTCATTCACATCTTTGATGTCCGCAGGCCAAGGTGGCATGCTCACTGCCCAGCCCAGTTCCACTGCACGATCCACCAGTTCCATGCCAGACAAGTCTTGGTCTGGCACCACTGTTATTTCCTTGCCTAGACTGCGAATCAACCTGGCCTGTTCATCTGATACGGTGCTGTGCATCACTGCCAGGCCGCCGATGCTGAGCGCATCAAATATTCCTTCTACCACGATTGCATGAGTCCAATCCTTGTGCTGTAGGTCTGTGCCAAACACATACCCGGGTTGGCTATTGCTGATGTATTTGGGAGTGCGATCATCCAAGAATCTCTGTGTGTGTCCTACTATGCAATTGTCATGGATGAATGGAATGATCACGCTGGGTCGATGTTTCCATGCTTGTTCTGGATGATCTTGTATCATCACAGGATAGTCATCGGGCACACACCTGAGCCTTAGATACTCTCTACGCAGATCTTCGCCTGTCAATAACTCACTCAATGGTGGCAGTTCTTGTTCGTCAAATTGTATATCCGCCAAAGTATTGAATATGCGTTGGCGATCATCTATGATACCGTGTATGCTGCGATGACGCAGACTTTCCAAGTTTAACGCATCAATCTCTGCGTCAGGCACACCTAACCAGCCCAAGAGCCTGCGGGCCTTAAAACTCAACGAACGGCCAAGGATAAAGCTGGCGGTGTAGGTGCAATTGAAGCAGTGATAACTCCAACCTGTTTCTGTGGGTTTGAGGCCTCCGCGGCTTCTCTTATCTGCTGTACTACCGTTATGAGCACAGCAAACAGCGTTAAACGACATCCACCCCGAAGGTGTGGCTTTTCGTTTCGCAGGCAGATAACCAAGGATGTCTAGCATCCGTATAGTTTAACAGATTGTTTGAGCAATCGCAACAGTTATCGGTATTGTACGTTGCGGATTAGTCCGTTTGAGAATACCACTGTTGCTGCCAGCGAGCCCTGGAACTGCAATGGTAGGTATCCCGATCCACCATTGGTCACTGTGACATAGGCCACACCACCATTGCCACTGGCCGATGCCACTGCTTCGGCGCCAGCACCATTGCCCAGGATCTGCACATATGGTGGAGCCACATAATATTGGCCCGGATAAGTCACGCTGATTCCTGTGACCACACCATCCACCACCGTGGCCGTGCCACTGGCACCATATCCAATGCTGTTGTTCATGGCCAATCTCAACAAGGGATGGAATCCTACTATGTTGAAATAGTCGCTGACCGTGGCATCATAATACTCACGTGCTTCGGATACATCTGTCCAAACTGCTTCGTAGTTTTCGGCAGCCTGGACCTTGACTGTGCCTGTGTAATGCACAAGATCAAACTTAACAGTGGTAAAAGCTGTTTGATTTGTGTTGATATAGCTGGAATAGAATTCAGTCTGTTGTATGCTGTTGATGGGCTGCGGAGTCAGCGCCCAGTCAGGGAATGCAGTAGGCGCAGCACCAACATACTGATTCTTGCCATATAGATCAGGCACGGTACAGACTGCACTGGGGATAAAACTGGGGAATATGCTGTCCACGATATTGCAATCAGCCCGAGCTGCGCTGTCTGCATTGGTATAAACTGCCTGCACATAGTCGCCGGCTGTACGTTGTATGCTGTAGCTGGCCGGTTGCGATTGAATGTTGATGGTATCTGCACTGTTGAGAACCACTTTAACACGCCCTGTGCTGGCACTGAGTGTTTCCATGTCCTTGGCCAACAGCAGCTGGCCGCCGGCTTGGTCGATCAGGCGGAACACAAATGTGCTGCCGGTGATGTTCACAGGTTTTTCATCTTGATTGATGAACTCAAACAACAGAACGTTGTCAACACCTTTGTTGATGGTCAGGGTTTTTGCATACACAGGGTCATACCTCGCAGTAAAGTATCCTCCACTGGTGTCCACTAATAGCACTCGTGTGATTTGTTGGTAAAGATAAGCGGTGGTAGAATACATATCCTATTATTTATCCAAAAAATACTGACCATAAATACCCCGATGGGTAACAATGTATTCGAAAAACTAACGGAGAAATATCCTTTTATCAGCTTGTGCATGTATGCCAACGCTGAATATGTGGGTGTGATCCAAAACAAAGATGATGTGGTTACCACCATCTACGACTTTGGTGCGGTGGCAGATCAAGCAGACAAGATGCTGTATCTGGAATTGGCATCGGCCTGGTGGTGGGAAAGCAATAGATCCATACCTATCAATATCTTTCTGCGCAAAGATTGGGAACAATTCCGATATACTCTGCGCACATTCATCAACAAAGATCTAGAAATCCTGCACGGCCCTGCTTGTAGTTTGCTGGACATAGCCCGCAAAAAGAGCAAGCGCAAAAGCATCATGCTGGTGCGTCGGCTTGATTGAGTAGATTCATGTGCAAGGCTACCAAGGCTGCATAGCCCAGTGCATGAGCTTTTTTGAACACATATCCTCGACCGTCATCACCATCCCATACTGATCTAAACACATCCGGCCAAGGCTGATTCTGCAAGTGTGCTTTGCCTGGACGTATGATAGAGATAAATGCTGCCATCCTGGGAATTGAATCGGGACGCATGCTCTGCAATAGTCCTGTGTAGTTGCCCACATGTACCAACTGCTGTGCCCAGTCGGCGTCCTCCCACAGCCTAGCCCAGGGCGGATCTTGTGCCAACATGTGCTCATAGTGTGCAGGATCCTGTATCAGGCCATACACACCCATGTTCAAAAAGTCTATCTTGAAATAGCCACGTGATTCGGCAGTTTCATAGTCAATGGCCGCACAGCCCAACACCGGATCTTGAGGAATGTCTGTGACATACACACCTGAATTGTGTTTTCTTGCTGTGCCTTGGTGTAGCTGTCGTGCCGGAGTATGGCGTATCAGTTTCAACACCTGTTCTCTGTCAGCAAAGTCAATGTCAATGTCTGCGCTCATGTTACCATCCTGCTTTTGCCAGCATTAATTTTGCGTATTCCTGATCAGCTGGGTAGGTCTGGAATTTCTTCTGCCACACATCCGAATCAATATAGATCCATATCATGGCCACTTGATCTGTGCTGAGCTCACCCAAAAACTTCTGTCCTGACTCGCTGTTGTAGATCACCCAAGGACTCACACGCCCAGTGGTGATGGCATGACACAAAGCATTGGCGTTGCCGTATCTCACACAATCATGCGCTGGGTTGCCAGTTTTTTCTGCCCAGTCTAGACCGTATTCCATGGCTCGGGCCAGGGCATCATCCACTGCTTCCACGGTGAGATAATTCACCAGATACTCTGTGTAGATCTGATCACTGCACCACTTGTCGATCTTCTTTTGTTGTTTCAGCAACCATGCCATGAAGCGTTCTGGATTGATCACTCGTGTATTCACACAATAGTGTCCAAACTTCACAAACGCACGATAGTAGGATGACGTTTCAAAATCATCAAAGGTCTTGTTCTTGGCCGAGCCTTGCATGGTCTCATAGAACCGCACATAGGCCTGCAGGCCCAGCTGCACTCCTCGGTCGTCGCGTTGCAGTCTGCGACGTTTGGGTTCGCACATGTGTATTTCGATACTGCTTTCTCTAGAGAAAGTCTTGTCGCAGTATCCACAGGTGAATGTCATTTCTTTTCGTTGCCAGCGGCTCGGTTGTAAGCGTCGATTTCTTTTTGTGTGACCAGTTGGGCCATCACGTCGATCTCATCATCTTTGTATGTGGGAAACATGGCTACAAGTGCTTTTCTTTTGGCACTGAGTCCAGCTTCTTTCTTCTTGGGTGCGATCCAGCTGTGTCGCATCACACCCATACCGGGACTGGCAGCAGTGGCACACAGCCATTGCAGTTTGGGGTGCTTGGCTATGTCAAAGAAGTGCTTGTTGAGATAGTGGTTGGTGCTTTGTACATAGTATTCTTGCAGTTCTCTGCTGCCGCCCACTGCCGAGCCCCAGCGTATCATGAGGAATGTTGAGAACTTCTTGCGTTCTTCCGGCGTGAGTTCATCATAGAAGTCACGGTTCTTGACATCCAGCTGACGCATCTCATTCGAAATGTTTAGTTTGTCGCTCATTTGATCTTGGTCAATCTATAGATTATTTTTGCTTGATCCAGTAGGTCTTGTAAAGCAGGATTGGTTTCAGCGGCTGCTGTTATGTCTCGCCATTCTTCGAATAGTTGGTATTCATCGCCGGAAAGCTCAAAGTAAGGCTCATATACTTTTTCTTGGATTTCTTTATATTCTTCCATTTCGCGCAATTTTTCCCATTTGGTGCGTTCCCATTCATCCGGTTCATACTCCTTGGTAAGCCATAGGTCAGTCCATTTTTCTGTATCCAGGTCAGTCCACTTTTGTGTATACTGGTTAATTTTCATGGTGATTTTTCAGTCTGAGTCAAATGATACACCATTATAGCATGATCTAGAATATCTTGTAAAGCAGGATTGGTGCGGGCCTCTCTGCGAATATCACCCCAGAGTTTGTCTTGCTGTATCCATTCGTGTAGTGGTCTACCATCTTGGGTCCTAGGATCATAGTCATGTCCCACTTCTGTTCGCGTGGCAGGGTTGGCTCCTGCTTCGCGCTGATACACCGTGGCACCATCACGCTCGTATATCAATGTGGCTCCGGGCTTGAGCTGTCCCATTACCAGGCCTTGTTGTAATCCACTATCTCGCAGTTGCGGCTGATTTCTTTAACAAAATACACACAATCGGGTTCTGCGTCGTCGTTCAGCGGCACTGCCAGCAGCTGGCCATTTTTCAGCTTGGGTGCAAACCAATTCACTTCATGATACACATCCAAGATTTCAATGTCCGGAAAGCTGGGACGGAAACTGGTCAGCGGATTGAATTGGAATACCTTGAAGCCGCGATCATTTATGCTGGTGAGTGGCAGCACTTCGAGGTCGCCCACGTCGGGTTCGCCAATCAAGATCTGCCAGTCCATGGGCATCTTGATTGTGGTGTTTCCTATCCTTAACACCAAGGCAGGTGCATTGAAGCTTTCTAAAAATATTAATGGTATGAAATGATAGTCTGGATCTTTGGGATCCGAGTTGTCCAGAATAGCAAATCTCATGTCATCTACTTCGTCGGGCAAGTGATCTAGATCATAAAAGCTGTTGTCTAAGGTTAGTATTCGCATGTGTGTAGTATAGTTGGATATCTTACCAATGTCAAGATATCTTCATCCATTCCAGTTTCTCAGCTGTGAATGGATAGTTGGCCTCTTTGTAAAAGACCTTGCGTTTGTTTAGATGCCGTCTAGCGAACTTGCATGTGCTGGTGATATCCCAGATCTGCACATGATCTTTGTCTTCGGCCTTGCGGATGCCACGTCCAATTGATTGTATCACCCGCACAAAACTCTTGCCCGGTTCGATCAACACAAGATTAAAGATGCGTGGTATATTGATGCCCACAGCAGCCACGCCGTATGTGGCCACGATGATCTTGCCGTCGCTCACAGCAATTTCGTCATATTCTTCCTGGCGCACCTTGGCCTTGGTGGCGCCGCTCACAAACACAGCATGTTCGCCCAGACGTTCTACCAGCTGGCGACCACACTCGGTTCTATCTACCAGCACTAGAGTATTGCCTGTTTCGTTCACACGCTGTATGAGCGAAGCCATGGTGTCCAGTCTGCCGGATTCTTCCAGAAGATATTTCAGCTCGGCTTGATAGTCTGCGTACTCCACATGATCAACCAGCTGCACTATATTCACATGGCAGTTGGCCAACACGCCTGCATCTTGCAATGTGCTGGCAGATAATCTGCTGATCACCGGGCCCAGGCTGACCAACAACGCCTGGCTTTCAAACAGCTCTTTGGGCACAGTACCGGTCAACCCCCATCGAATTGGCACTCTAGACATCACGCCGGTCAGCAGAGTTTTCAATGCATCTGCCTTGGCCATATGCACTTCATCCACTATCACGCATATCACGTCTTCAATGAACTCCTGGATGGTGCAATCACCTATGCCATTCTTGGTGTTCTTCATGAGGTTATTTAGACTTTGCCAGGTACAGATGGTGTGTGTTCTGCCGTATTCTTTTCTGTCGCCAAAATACACACCCACATCCAGTCCCATGTTGATGTAGTCTTTTTCTGTCTGTGTCACAAGACTTTTGTTGGGCACGATAACGATACTGCGACCATACGCACTCACAGCATCACTCAAGGCTGCTGTCATGATGGTCTTGCCTGCACCTGTGGCCACTTCTTGTATGCATTGTGGGTTGGTAAGGAAGTTGTTGATGATCTCCACTTGATAGTCTCTCAGCAGTATGGGCTGACCTTCTGCAGGATGATTCTTGGGCCATAGTCGATCGCTGTAGCTGTGTTCTGTGACCTGTGCAAACTCAAACGTGGTTGAGTATTCTCTGCGGTCGTCCAGTTCGATGTCGTAGTCAAATCGTTCCAATAGCGGAATGATATCCGGCAGCAGATTCACATAAGTGCTGCCGCCCAGTTGGAAATAAGATACCTTGCCATCCCAGCGGCCCAGTCGTACTGCTGGCAGATATCGTGCATACGGAATGTCGTATTTGAAAGCCTTTACTAGAGCTTTGCGAGCGTCAAGGTCAAGACCTTCGATCTTGATATTCACTTCGTCATTGATTTGTATTGTACATCGTTTCATCAGTGTAGTATATACTTATCACAAACAAAAGTCAAAAAAACAGGCACCTAAGTGCCTGTTATAAAGTTCGGGCGGAGCCAACCTATCCCGAACGTTTCATTGGCTATGAAGCCATGACTTTAAAAAACTGCCTCTAGCACACGAGCTAGGTAATAGGCACTGATAATCAAACAGATCCATCCTGACATGGTGCTGCCATCCTCAAAACAATGCTTGGCGAACCAACCATTCAACAACATCCAAACAATTGAAACTTCCATATTACCACGTCACCAAAAGAAAAGCAATCAAACCGGCCACCCAAGGGTAGCCGCACCATAATGCTGCAATCACGGCTACCCAGGGCATGTTAGTCTGCTACCTTCATGCAGGTAGTCTCTGCAAGACGCTGCCAGTTACCGGGACTCAGCTTACGCAAATCAGCAATCTTCAATGCCATACGCAGACTCATTTCACGCAAGCGAGTCTGGTTTGTTTCCATAAACTCAAAGATGCTGTCTTGAGTTTCGGGTTCAAAGTCGTAGCCTTCAAACAGCACACCGTCTTTGGCAATCTGTTTGATACGCAAGATCTTGTCACGCATAGTATCCAGCGTCAAGTCCAAGTAATGGCAACGACTTTGCAGAGCGTCCAAATGATCACGCAGTTTCTGCGATTTCATCTTGTCAAACTTCATGTTGGTGATAAAGATCACACTGCCTTTGAAGTCAAACTGATCTGGGATGCCTTCGCGGCGCAGAGCCGAGCTCTCCGACAACCAAGAAATCTTACGCTTCTTGCCCGAGTCCAATGCACCTTTCAGCAAGTTCAAGCACACATCGTCCAGCAGGATGCTGTCACAGTCGTCAAATACCAGCACACAATTCTCGTCTGAGTATTTGTACAGAGTTTGATACAGGCCAATAGGAGTGGCTGAACCTTTCACAACTTCGGCTCGCAGTCGCTTGCCTGCAAGACGATCAAACAGCGTGGCTTTCTCAATCTCTTGTTCCACGCCAAAGCTCTTGCCCACGCCTGGAGGACCCGATACGATCATTGCACGGATGTCGCCGCCAATGCAGGCTTTAGACATTTCTGTAAGGATTTCAAAACGCTCGCGGATACGAGTCATTGCTTCGTCTTCAGTCTCTACTGTCTTGGCAGTAGGAGCAGGAGCGGGTGTGTTCATTTCCACGCTGTCACCACTGACCAACTCGTAGTCAGAGATAGCATCAACACGGATGCGGATAGTGGCAGGGCAGTTGGGAAAGGTGCCGTCATTTTGCACGGTTACATAACCGCCTTTGGCACCAGTTTGGAAGCCGCTGACTAGTGTAAAGTTTTGGTTTTTTACAGTTTTGCCGCGATACTCGCCGCGTACGATACGAATTGCACTCATTTGGTTGGCTCCTAATGTGCTGTTGAACTTACTTACTAAGCTGTTATTATAGCAAAATACCCATTATTGGTCAATCTCTTTGTGTTGTATTTTTTACCAACTGTTGTTGCGAAATTTGTGCTTATTTTGCGACTTTTTTCAGCAACTAAGGTAGTTCTTGCTATCATGTGTGTATTGTAGCACAAGCAGAATTAATGGTCAATCGGAATCAACGCCATAATTGTGTAATAGCAGGGTCGGATATCTGATGTGGTTTTGGCATGCCGTGGAATACCACTACCGCAGTATCCGCAGCAATCTTCACACCAGTGCCGGGTGCCCGTGGCTGACGTCGTTGGAAATTATATCCGCCATCTAAACATTGCCATCTAAAACTTTGGAACAGTCGATCTTCAAAAAATCTACGTTGATTGACATTGATGGATTTGGTGATATAATCCTGATCACCTTGATTGTTTTTGGTCAATTGTGAAATATCGCCCTTGGAGAACTGGTCCCATATTCGAGAAAAATTACTCACATTCCACCACATGAAACTGCTGTTGAATACAGAATGATGTGGATTTTGCAAATATCTAAAATCCCGTATGCCCCAGAAGTAACTGGTATCATGATTTGTCACCCAAGACAGATCTCTTACAACCACGGTGTCAAGATCCAAGTACAAAAGATTGCCTGCATGATGTTCTGGATTGAACATCTGCATTTTATACCACCAGGATTTCTTTGGTCCTGCTATGCCCGGCCATTCAGTCAATATGTGTTTGATCATGTGCGGAGGCACCGATCTATCATGCTCGGTATATACATGGAATCTTATGCCGCCGGGCAAGGCTCTGGTTAGCATGCTGTATAAATTTTCTACATAGCGCCAATCATATCCGGTGCTGTGTATCACACAGGCACAATCAATCATAGTGTCAGATGTGATGCGATTCTTTTTAGCCATAGGCCCTCTTTCAACTCATCAACGGTATATTCAGTATGGCAGATTTCAATTACCCATTGACTTCTATCTATATCATATGGTTTGTCTATATCTTCTATGGCAACTGATACTGGTGCGGCAAGACTGGATTCATGCACCACGGGCCTGCACCCTGTGATAGCTGCTTGAATGCCCGGGCCAGAGTTGTAATTCACAACTGCATGATATGAGTGATCCATATCAAACCCGTCATAGGTATTGGGCACAGGTCTTGGTATTTCTAATCTCGCTCCTGCGGGCAAGTGTGGTAGATTCAGTCGAGATCTTGGATGTGGGCGAACAACAATAGGACGGTCACTCACACCCTGCAGATCCCGTATGCGATCCAACACCCAGGACTCTTGACTAGGCAAGTCTTGCACTTGTAGGCTGCGGCTGTGTTGTGCAGCTATCATGATATCTGGTCTGTGGATATTGGGTTTTGATAATTTCACACCTAACTTGGCTGGGCGATCGAGATCGAGATCTTGTGTATGACCATAGTATCCTTGTGATGTCACATGGTTTACAGATACTTTCCAAGTGTGTCCTCTGTTTAACGCACCCACTTCAATGATAATCACCGGGCGATTCAATCTACGATAATGTTCATACACCTGCCGATTGGCTCGCATACGCCCATTCCATAATACAGACCAAATGATCGCAGCATCTGTATCCCAGGAATTTTCCACAGTTTTTTGTCCGTTGGCTCGCAATGCATCCAGCACAGCACTCATCACTGGCGGACTGTTACCCGCACACTGGGCGGGAAAATAAGATAGGGTTTTTATGCTCACTAAATATCTGATGAAATACAGTATAGTTACCACTTTCAATGCCGACGGCTACAAGAAATATGGTAAGCAAATGATCCAAACTTGGCTATCTAACTGGCCAACTCAAGCCGAACTTCGAGTGTATGCTGAAAATTGTTCTGTGACCGAATCTGCACCCAATTTACAAGTTTTGGATTTAGAATTCGCTAGCCCACAATTGGTTGCATTTAAAAATCAATGGAGAGATGTTCCCAAAGCCAACGGTGATATCAGTGCTATTACAGGGCTAAATCAACGCAAAGATTTCAAGAAACAATTCAAATGGAATGCAGTACGTTTCAGCCATAAAGTATATGCCATATTCCATGCAGCAAAAGCATCCAACGCAGATTGGTTGATATGGATGGATGCTGATATGGTGTGTCATAGTCCCATATCTGAATCGGATCTAGATAGATTGATACCCGCACATACAGATCTATGCTATCTTGGACGGCAAGGTAAGTTTTCTGAATGTGGGTTATATGCCATGAAACTACGCACACCGGCTATGGATCGATTCCTTGCTGAGTTTCAACGTGTGTATGATCAAGCAGACACGGGTATATTTGAATTGGCCGAATGGCATGATAGCTTTGTGTTTGATAGTGTGCGTGTTCGCATGCCCGACCTTGTACAACACAATTGGAGCGAAGCATTGATTGATCTACGAGCGACCAAGACCACGAGTGTGGGTGAAGGCCATCCATTGATCAATACAGAATGGGGCGAATACCTGGATCATCTCAAAGGCAGTCGCAAAGATACAGGGCGTAGCGAACGTGCAGATCTCAAAATGCCACGGCGCAGCAGTTACTGGAAGAACACATGAGCTGGATCTGTCTAAGCAAAAACGGCGAGGACGAATACATAGACATGTTTGCACGTGGCGCAGGAATGGAACCTACCCCATTGGAAACATGGAACTACGCAGACAATCAGGATCCACTGGTGCTGCGTGGTATTATGAAACACAAGATAATCAAAAAGTGCTGGCAAGACAAAAGATTCTTTTGGTACATGGATTCGGGTTACTTGGGCAATCGACCCAGTATCAAAAACCCGTATGGATGGAAACATTGGCATCGTATTGTACCCAATGATTTGCAACACGATCAGATCATACCACGGCCAGCTGATAGATTACAACGATTAGAACTGTACATGAGACCGTATCATCGACACAGTCGCAATATATTGATTGTTGCTCCTGATCACAAACCTTGTGCATTTTACGGATTTGAATTGGAAGACTGGGTGAAAGATGTCACTAACGAATTACAGATGTACACCGATCGCCCAATTTGTATCCGAGAACGTCCTCCTAGTAGGATGGATCGTAAAACACAACGGGCCGAAGATTGGTTGGCCGATGTACATGCTGTGGTCACGTTTAACAGTACAGCAGCCACTGAGGCTATATTAGCTGGTGTGCCTGTGTTCACCACGGCACCATGTAATGCCGCCAACCCAATGAGCAATCACGATCTTTCCAAGATAGAAGAACCGTGGTTTCCTACAGATGATCAACGCCATGCTTGGCTGTGTCATCTTGCGTATGGACAATTTCATATAGATGAATTCAAGAGTGGTATGGCATATCGCATACTGAAACAAACACAGGAGATGATAAATGGCTGAACATTATGGATGGCACTTTCCGGATTTTGAAACACACTTTCCCAAGATGCTGAAAAAAAGTGTTGATAAAGGGCTACCTCCCGAATATCAAGTGGCGGTGAGAAAAAGAAGCATTGATCTTTGCAAGTCTCGTGGCATTGCATTGGACATCGGTGCCAATGTGGGACTATGGAGTCGAGATTTAGTAAAGAATTTTGCCAAAGTCATTGCATTTGAACCAGTAGGATTGTTTAGAGAATGCTTGGAAAAAAATGTCACTGGCGATAATTTTTTCATCAGTCCATTGGCCTTGGGAGATCAAGACAGTCAAGGAACCATGATCATAACCGAAGAGAACAGTGGCCACAGCCATTTAGATCCCAACAGCATGGGCACCGGAGATGTGCAGATTGTGCGTCTCGATAATCTAAACTTGCAAGGTGTGGATTATATAAAGATCGACTGCGAAGGCTACGAATATCGTGTGTTGCAAGGTGCAGAACAAACCGTAAAACGCTGCCGACCTGTTATGGTAATTGAACAAAAACCACACGATGCTTACAGCAAAGAATACGGACAGTTTGCTGCTATTGCATTGTTGGAATCCTGGGGTATGGTCAAACTAGATCAAGTTAGAGATGATTGGATCATGGGATGGATGTAGAAAACCCATCCAAGGGTGCAGAAGATTCCGCAGCATGGGATCGTAAATGGTCTCATGAACGATATGTGACCAAACGCCGTGCTAGTTTTAAAATTGTTGATGCATATTTGAATCAACCCGTTGGCAGATTGCTGGATATAGGATGCGGATTTGCGTATGACAGCAGATGGTTTAACGAAAAGTACGGTACAGAACTTTGGTTACTGGATGGAGATGCTAGCACCAATGCTGCCAAATCAGAGTCAGCCAGCTATGGCAACTGGAACACCACCAGCAGTGAGCTAAAGTTTTATCACACATTTGAATTCTTGGACGCAAAACTAAAAGCACTGGGCACACAGAATTATCGATTAATTGATACCAACAATATTTCTATACCCGATGATATTAAGTTTGATGTCATAACCAGTTGGCTCAGCTGCGGGCATCACTATCCTGTAAAGACTTACATAGAACTCATGAAGAGACATTCACATGCCGGCACTAGAATTATTTTAGACATTAGATGCAAAGGCACTGAAACCAATTTCATTGGGGTAGATGGATTTGAGATTGTTAATGTGGTATCCAACGCTGGAGGCAAGAAAAGAGCCACTGTGGAGATACGATTGTTATGAGTCCTTATTACCAAGAGTCTGTTAGGCTGGGCACCGAGTTCCAAAAGAACAACAAGAACTGGGCCGGATATGATGTGGTCAAATATCAAAAAAAGATAAAACACCTGGTGGATCGATACGGGGCCAAAACCATATTAGATTACGGCTGCGGCAAAGGATTGCAATACAAGGAAAAGTTACCATACGGGCAGTTACCCGGAGATCCAATTCCGCTAGATGAATGGAAAACATTTGACGAATATCTTGGCGTCACAGTGTATGCGTATGATCCATGTGTGGCAGAACATAACCAACTGCCCGATCCGTCGGTCAAGTTTGATGGTGTGATCTGCACACAAGTGCTCAACAGCATACCGGATGATGACATGCCATGGGTTAGAGATCTATTACAGCAGCATTCTGCCAAGTTCTGTTTCATTGGTGTGAATTTCCAACGCGAAGCCAAGGATAAAAAAACCATGTATGACCCTGAGTATTTTAGATTGCCACGTACCAGAGAATTCTTTCGCAGCTACTACAACAATTGGTCGGGCAGTGATTTGTTCTGGTGGTGGAAGGATAGACCTTACTACAACGCATGGGCCGATGATCAATTGAGTGGCACATGGCAAGACGTGCCCGAGCAGTTCGAAGGCAAATACAAGTACATAGAGGTCAATCACAGATGATAATCAATCAAGAATACAAAGATCAATTGGCTGCTATGCATAGTCAAGGACAATTTGTTAGAGGTAGCAAAATACTATCTACAATAAATCCGTTCCTTAAACAATATCAGCCCACAACCATATTAGATTTTGGCTGCGGGCACGGTGCTCTCATGCACAGCATTATGGAGGCTTATCCAAATACAACGGTAGATGGGTACGATCCTGGATCAGCAACACATAGCGAAATGCCTGTTCAGGACTTTGATTGTGTGGTCAGTGCAGATGTGTTTGAACATATTGAGCCCGAACATCTAGATCAGACATTGGCCCTGATTGGTCAAAAGATGCAGCGCGTGGGATGGTTCCGTATTGCCTGTTACCCAGCTAAAAAAGTATTGCCCGACGGACGCAATGCTCATCTCATCGTAGAACAACCTGCATGGTGGCGCGAGCGGTTGTTAAGAAACATGTCCGTCGAGATTGTGAATGAAGTAATCAGTGACTTTGACAAAAGTCACAAATGGCCCGATGTTAAGGGCTGCAACTACGATGTGACCGTGCTGCGAGTCAAGTAAGGCAAGAACTTTTGATAGATGCGGCCTTCCTTGGCATCATTGTCGCTCCAATGTGCTGCTGCTAGGTCATTGATCCATTGTTGCCGATCAAACTGCTCCGGCGATTCGATCTTGGCAATATCTCGGTTGGCCACTGCCCAACTCACACAGCTGGCATCATCTACAAATATAGGTATGCCGGCGCAGGCCGCCGCTACACTAGCACTACTGTTGAAGAATACCGCAGCATGTGCTCGTTGCAAATTGTCTGTGAGTCGGTCCGTTGATGGTTCTAATACCTGCACTCCAAGATGTGTTTGATAATGTCTAGTTCTGAACTGCAAAAAATCTGTTGGCTTGTACGCACCCGGATGCGGGCGTACCATGATAGTGCGGTCTGTATATTTTCTTATTTCGGCAATTTTTTGTGTTAGCCATACCAATGGATCCAATGCTTTCATGGCAAATCCACCATCGCGTTGCATGCAGATCAACACATGCCCGCCAGGATTTGTTTGTGGCGGGTCTAATGAAATGCCCAATACTTGACTGATCTCTTGCCATTTGCTACTGTCGCTGTTGCGGTTGGCATATTCTGCTCGATCATAGAACGGACCATCTAAACTGTAACGTAGATAGCTGCTGGCATTGTCTAGATACTTCCAACAACTGGCATCAATGCACATGGTATGGAATCCATGTCGGCGTTGTTGTGCTATGATCTCTTTTCTTAAGACTATGTTTGGCCCACCAGTATTGGTAGTGGCCCAGCCCAGCATCAACGCCAACCGACTGGGAGTATATCTGTGAGCAGTCTCCAGTACAACACTGTGACCCAGTTTGCTCACCCCAGCAGCAAAACTTTCCAGGCATTGTGTTTTTCTAACATGCTTTTGGAAGTTAGCCACACTAGAAATATACACCACAACATCAACCATCGTTTAATATGCGCCAGGCTGTGCCATCGCGCATCTCCACTTCAGTGAATTGACAGTAGGCTATGTGTCTAGCCCAGGCTGAGATCTCGTCGAGATTGGGTCTTTTGATAGTTTCAATATCAGAGATACTGGTGCTGCATACTGCTGCGGCTGCATTGGGTCCTAGTGTGATAGCAGGTTTGCCAAACAAGATAGCCTCGCCGGCAGCGATACTGCTGTATGTGATCAAGCAGTAGATATCCTGACTCAAGGCCATTTCGATTGTGTCGTCATTGATTCGTGTGCTGCGACCCTGCTTGCGACGGATCACAACTTCTCTGTCTGTGTGGACACCAATCTCGGCCAGTGTTTGATTGAGCCAGGTCTCGAGATCTATGTCATAGAGATTCAGCAGTTTCTGGCTGGGAGGTGCCAGTAATATTTTGCTGCCATCGGCACGTACTTTTTTCAGACTCACACCAGTTTGATCAAATCTATCTGAAGGCCGTTCTCTCACAGGGCCAAAGTTCTGCACATCATTGCGTGTGATACGATGATAGTTTTTCTTCTTTCCGTTGCCAAAGTAGCCGGTGTCAATGTAGTAAAAATCTCTACCGGTGGCCTTGCAGGTGTCCATCTGTTTGCGTTTGGTTATTCCACGCAGCACCACCGGGGTCTTTGTGAGTTCTTCTTTTGACCAGGTACTGATCTGGCCGCCAGCACCTTGCACAAAACTTTGTAATATAGGATCGTACATGTGACCTTTTCTTTCATATCTGTATTCGCTATCCAGTGCCACTATGCGATCAACTGGTAATTCGGCAATCTGTTGCATGAGTGTTTGCTGTGTGATGCCATAGTACAGCCCTTCAGGGTCCACACGGTATTTCAAAATATCGTCAAACAGCTTTCGTATTTCCGGAACAACCATGTCCAAGACATGTTTTTCTGTTGGAGGCAAATCAAGTTCTTCGTCTGACATCATGTTCTCTGTTGGCAATGGTCTGTGAGTGAGCGTTCGGCATGCCAATGTTCATTCATTGGTGTATCTCTGAATTCATCAAAGCAAGGTGTACCTAGTGTGTAGTGCAACAATTTGGCATCTGGGTTTGGCCCATATTCGTCCGGCAACCAGTTCCATTCTTTGGGCAACTCGCCTAGGCGTTCATCCGCTATCCAGGAAAAACGATGTAGGAATGCGCCTGTTGAGTTTTGCACAAACTCAGGATCAAGATGTCTATTGCGTATGGCATTGCAATTCCATAATATCACACTAGACCAGTTTTTACGTGGGTAATCTTCGTTTGGACTGCCCAGATACTTTTCTTTCATTCGTGTCTTGTAGTCGTGCTTGACTACCATGGCATCTTTGCTGTATTCTCTGAGATTCCAAAGTTCAGTGATATCGCCACGTACGATCATGTCTCCGTCTATAAAAATAGCCCATCCTTGATAATCCATCAGGTGAGGTACTAAGAAACGTGTGTAGATGAAGTGATTGCTGCCATCTGTGTGTGTTTCGGCGTAGTCTTTGAATAGGTTCAAAGCTACAGGTACTATAGCAACCGGACTGGTGCTGTTGCGTATGATTGAATTTGCGCAGGTATGATAGGCTATGGCTTCTCTGGGATCATATCCTACAAAAACAGGAATTGGTTTCATGAAGATATTTATAGGTGTAGATTACACCGTGATATCTTCCATGCCTGCTGTTCTTAGTCGTACCACATGCCCCATCTGCCATTGTTTGGTATCCAGGCCTTTCATGATACCCAGCCATCGATTGCGCAGGTATGCTACTTCATTGATGATAGTTTCATAATCAATCACTTCATCTTCGCCGTCCACGTACTTTTCTGCATCTCTACTGGTCAAGGCTCGGGCATAGCCTTCCAGATACTTTTGAAAGTGTTTCCGGCGTATCTTGCGTAGCTGGATGTTGAGATAGTTTAACACAGCTTCAATCTCTTGAAGCTGGTTAAATCGTTGCTCAGTGATTCCTGGTAATGCGGTGATATTTTTTTCTACTACACCGCCGATCTTGCAGTCCTTTTTGGCATCCTCAAGCTCACGCTCGTAGTGAGTTATAAAGTCTGGAATAGAACTTAAACTAGCAGTTACACGACTATACCACATTTTGAATTTTGTTTTCTATAAAATATTGATCGATATGAGGAAACAATTTTTTCCAATCGGTGTTTCGCCTGTGGTCGATCATGTCTAGTGTAGCACGAAGTTTGGCCAGGCGCGACCTGTCAGGTTTTGCTGAAGCTATCATCATGTTTATACCTATTAGGCGTTTTTGCATTTCTACATCCCATTTGGTTGTTATTGGGAAGTGTTTTACAAGTTCATCTAATTTAGATTTAAAAAAAGATCCACCGAACATGTCTGGATGGAATATTTCCTCTTGCCCGCTATCAACCACATGATAGCCTTGAGTAATTTTTGGATTTTGGATTTTGTATTCTGCAATGCGTGACTGTAGATCTAAGGTGGTATTGATGCTCAACGACGTGATCACATGATGTACTGAGATTTCTAACCATTTGTGTTGTACAAGATATTCAAAATTTTCTTGCCAGCGAGCAAGATCCAACCCATTTCTAATAAATTCTGCTTGTGGTCCCCAACAATCCAAGCTAGCATCAATGTGTATTTTTTTTATATTTTTGTTAACTAATAAATCTTTACCAATTTCTACAAAACGCTTTACAACATCCAGACGAGAATTCAGATTGGTATTAATGGCGATGGTTAAATTTCTATTTTGTTTTGTTGATATCATCTCCAAAATAGTCCACAGCTCTTTTTGTAACAGTGGTTCTCCGCCTAAGATGCTGATCTGGTCCAGCTGTTGATAGTTGTGGTCAACCCAGTTTAACCAAGCAGCAAAATATTTTTCCCTGTCAGGAATTTGAGATTTAGAAACAATCCCAATAGGGTACGCACCGTATTTTTTAAGTTCTTCGTTTATTCTTGAACTAAATTCTGGCAAACAATAAACACAGGCTAGATCGCATGTGTTGGTCAGAAACAACTCAACAATACGAGGCGTAACCTTTTGATCTCCGGCAGGATCAAAGTCTACAGGTGTCAATCCTGGTATATTATTATGATAAGTTCTATCGCTTGTGCCGCCCTGTTGTTCGACGTTTTTGCAATATTCGCAGCCGCGGCCGGCCTTGGGCCACTGACCGGCTAGCATTTTCTGCCTATCGTCTAAGACTTCGGGAGTATTGTGAAAATTATCAAACTGATCAAGTGGTATCTTGACAGCTTTTACTCTGTGACAACTGCCCGAAGTTGCGTCATACAATCTAAATGTGTTCCAAGTCCATTTAAATACGCAGGCGGCATCATTGACAATAGGAAACACGTTGCCGTGCATTAGTTTTCCCAGTCGTCGGCGTGGTAATCTTCTTCTTCCTCTTCCTCGGCATCTTCCTCATAGGATTTGTCGTTGTCAAGATACGCTGTAAGAGCTCGTTTGATATCAGAGTCACCCTTGAATGTGTCTTTGATGTCATCCACATCACAGTCGTTGTCAATCAAGATAGCCACCACGGTTTCTGCTGCTTCATCTCGATCCACTGTGTTTACATACCGTTTGAGTTCTGACCACATCTCACTGGCCACTGCCACTGCTTCATTCATTCTGCTGCCTCCTCGATGGTACTTACCTCTTCTTTGTGATTTCCAAAGTCTGCCATAGCACGATCCAAACACCCTTCCTCATTGGCTTCCCACTTCTTGCGGAACTTCTTGATGATCTCGCCGTCGCTGGTCACAAATACTAGGCTGTTGCCTTCCTTCTTCAAGAGACTGCGTTTCTCCATGAGATCCACCATACCCGAGTAAGGGCTCATTCCTGTTGTGTACGGAATCTTGACTTGTACTCCTTCAAAAGGTTTTGAGTACCTTGTTTTCATCACTTTGCAAGCAGCGCGGATACCCATGACGTCAGAAATCTTGTTGCCATCCTCATCTTCTTTGAGCTTGAGTTTCTTCATGGCAACCACAATACTACTGGCATAGATAAACCCTTGACCACCAGAGATCTTGTCGTCGGGGTCAAACATATCCTGACTGGCGTAGGTATGATTGGTACACACTAATCCCACATTATATGAGCCAAACATGTTCACACAGTTACGCACAAGACTGGTTAGTGCCTTGGGCTTGCGACCCAGGTCGCCCTTCATCTCACCTGCATCAAACTGATTCACGTCAGTGGGTGTGAGCAACATGCCCAAGCTGTCGATCACAAACATCACTTTAGGACGTTCGCCATCGGGCAAGGCCTTGTAGTCGCTCATGAATGTACTGATGGTCTTGGCCACATCGTCGATCATGGCCATGCTGAGTTTAAGCAGCTTGTCCTGGCCAGTATCTACTCCCAATGCTCTAAGCCAGTTTTCATCCAATGCATTTTCGCTGTCAATCAGCACAACATATATGCCCTGTGCCTGAGCATTCTTTACAATGTTGCCGGAGCAGATGTAACTTTTACCTGCACCCGAATCGCCGGCAAACACCGTGACCTTGCCTAGAGGAATACCTCGGTTGAAGTCTCCTGATATCAAGTAGTTCAAGGCATAGTTGCCTGTGCTGATCCAATCTGTTGGATCATTGAAACCAATGCTCAATCCTTCGATCGACTTGGTGATTTCCTTGCGGAACTTGCTTACGTCAAATGGTTTTCCCATGATAGTTTCTTTCAATGTAAAATAATGCTGGCAGAATTGTCGGCCTGTGAGTTATTATAAAGTATTCTGCGATACTGTGTCAAGTGTTTATCTAGATCAATCACGTTGGCCACAGGAATCTGATTGGCCATGGGTCGTCGATCATGCCGATCACACCATGCCAAAAACTCTGGACTAAATGCCACAGTCTCGGGTTGTTGTAGGCTAAGGTTAAATGAATATTCCAAAGTCTCATAGTTGTAGTGATCCATGCAATCAAGATCCATGTCAAAATATTCAAACTTGTTATAAAGTTGCCGACCCACATAGGTATATCCAAATGTGAAGTTCATCCGATCTGGATTACTGACCATGGATGTTTTTCGAAATGGATTATCAAAAATTTCCCATTTGCCGACAGCATTGAACTCGACGTTGTTGGTAAAAACGGATTCCAATCTATGAACAGCCATGTTCACATCTTCATATGGAAAAATCTTTCCTAGATGTTGCATAGCCACTGCTAATCTTGTCTCCGATATTTCATCAGAGAACTGATTGTGTAGTTGTTCTCCTAGCCTAGCAGTATTTGAGTTTTGACTGAATCTCAGTTCATGTACCTGTACTTTGTGATTTTGTGAAAATACCCATTTAGCATGTATGCGATTAAGCAGACTTTGATCCAGATATGTTTCTAGATTGTCCGACTGTGGAAATTTAATACCCACAAGGTCCCACAGAATTTCGTTGGTATTCGACAATGCCCAGTGGAGATCAGTTAATCCTTTGTTGACTTTTTGTGCCACCAGTTGATGGTCAGAAAATCTGTTCTGATTTTGACTGCTGGATTTATCTACAAAAAATTCAAACAACTCATAATTGTACTTTACCTCAAAAGGTATAGTATCACCTGTATTCTCAAATACCAAAGAAAATTTCATAATAGATAGACGCAAGCACCGCAAAGGTGCTTGCGATACCGGTCAATTACTTGTTCTGACGACTGCGGATCATGGCCAGGATGTCCTGGGTTTTGCTTTCGCCGGCAGGCTTGCTGACTGGAGCAGTGGCCACTGCTGGCTCATCGTCAAAGTCATCGGCTGCTTTGGTAGGTGCTGCTACTCGCAAAGCCGGCTTGGCTGTTTCTTCATCCACATCAACAGCAGGTGCTGCGCCGGCAGGTGCATTCACACCAGCCGGGCGGAAGTACTGACCCCAACGCTCTGTGTCGTAAGGCTGTCCATCCACTGAAGCTTCAAACATTTCCTTGATCACACGCAGTTCCACATCAGTGGGCTTTTTAGGCAAGAATGTGTTCAAGTCAAACAGGCCATGTGCATCCACTGCTGCCTGTTCCACATCAGTCAATGCAGACTCTTTACGGGCCCACTTGCTGCTGTTGTAGTCAGCGAATCCACCTTTTTGTGTTTTGCTGATACGGAAGTCCAGGCCGCTCATGTAGTCAGTTGGCAGGTTTTCCAACTCAGGATCCATCAGGGCACCCTTGATCAAGGTGAACAGCTGAGGTCCAATGATGAACTTGCGAATGGGATTTTCCGGAGTCTTGTCGTCTGCGATAGGATTCTCACGCACAAATCCTTGAAAGATGTAGCTGCGTTTCTTCCAGTATTTGCGACCCATGTCTTCAAGGCTCTTGTCCTTGAACCAGGTACGCACTTCTGCCAAGATTGGACAAGCGTCGCCCCACATCTCCACGCAGGGTACCTGCACCATGACCTGTTTGGAATCCATCTCTCCTTTGATGCCATTGAATGGCAGTCGGATCATGGCTCGTTCCACCCAGAAGAATGTGTTCTTTGAATTGCCGTCGGGTAAAAAGCGCAAAGTGGCTGATTGACCTTCTTCCATGTTCCAATGTGGATAGATGGATCTGTCACCGCCTCCGGTGGATTGCCCACCTTTGTTCTCTGCTGCTTGTAGTCGTGCTCTGATTTCTGCTAAAGTTGCCATATTGTGTTGCCTTTCTATGCTTTAATATGATTAAAAATATTTAAGATGTACTTAAATGTGTTGCCTACAAGGTTATTATACACAGCCTTGTCTGTGTTTGCTACCTTTACGATAGCGAAATTTGCCTATCTAGTTGATTACGGAAGTGTGTGCCACTGCACACACTTCTTTTGTTTGTTTTATTTATGTTATCTCAGCATAGCCAAGGATTTTATTCTTGCCAGCAATGCATCACCTTCTCGTGATTCGTAATTGATAGAACGTCCAGCTTCGCCAGGTGCATGCACAAATTCCGAATCTGCTGATGCGCCTGCTCGGCCAAGACGTGCTGTTTCGGCATCGCTTTGATCCGGCTCGTCGTCACGTTGCATAGCAAAGGCATCTGGATTGTTGGGATTGATCAACATGTGAGCCAGAGCAGGATCAACATTTGGATTCCTCAACCGGCCAAGACGTGCTGTTTCTGCACTGCTTTGATCTGCATCATCATAGTCGTAGTAGTTGTATCCACCTTGACCCGAATGTGCCTGACCTTTGGGCTCTTCTTCCTGATAGTCGTAACCTTGCTGGCCATCGTGTGCAGCGCCCGGTGTGCTGAATGATGGCGTCGGTGCTGGTTCCCAAGGAGTCTTGCCTTGACCAACTTGTGCTGCTGCTAGTGCAGCATTGGATTTGCCCAATGCAGAACGATCGCCTGCTTGCAGAGCTTTGCCCAATCCTGCCAAGTGAGCAAGATGTTCAGGCGATCCAAAATCCTTTGGGATTTCAGGATTCATCATGTCTGCTTCATCTATGCCATAAGCGTTCTTGAACAGGTCCTGATTGCCTTGCATGCTATTTTGTGCGTCGATAGCTGCACCTTTGCTTTTTTGTGCTCTAGTGTAGCCGGTCGGCGAGTAGTCGTTTGGCATGGCATCTCTTTGAAACTGGCCAAATCCTTTTTGAACATTCTGATCATGATTGAAAGACTTGAGTAGGTCTGTATCTGACTGTGATGTCCATGGAGTATCAGGATACCGTTTGTTCCAGACTTTCATGTTTCCTTGTTCCTGATTGCGGGCTGCCTGTAGCAAAGGATAATCAGGGTGCCCTGGAGATATTTTTGTGATCATATCCTTCACAGCATTTGCTGCCTTACCACCTAATTCACCTGCGCCTCGGAGTGCTGCACCCATACCTGGCATGCCGCCTTCATCCATGGGTTCGTCTTGTGTGCGGCCAACACCATCTACACGGATACGAGGAATTTGTTTGCCGTCGGTATCGATTACATAGTTTTGAAAATATTGTCGGCCTTGATCATCAACTTCATCTGGTAAATCTGTTGCAGTGATCTTGGCACCAGGAACTGGCTTGGCCACTGCTGTGGAAGTTCGAGGAGTAGGAGTACGTGGTGGTATTGGCCTAGATTGAGCACCAATTAATCGAGGCTCGTCTTGACCAGTCTGCGTTTCCCAGTCACTTATTCTTTTTGCCCGATCATTGTCGGCTTGTGAGCGAGTGGCATCTCGAGGAGTAGGAGTACGTGGTGGTATTGGCCTAGATTGAGCACCAATTAATCGAGGCTCGTCTTGACCAGTCTGCGTTTCCCAGTCACTTATTCTTTTTGCCCGATCATTGTCGGCCGCTGAGCGTGTGGCATCAACAAAATCTGGATGCGCAAAATAACCAGCTTTCCCATCATACTGACCTGGTGTATCTGGACCGCGTTTAAAAACTTTCGTGCCCATGGCTCGCACTTTTCCGCCCGGTGGGCCCGAGATAGCAGAATCCTCATCCAGGTCTTCAATCAGTCGAGAGCCTGTGGCCAGGATGCTGAGATTCATTTCTTCCAACCAGCACTCTTTCAGGCCATGCACAGGGCAGTATTCATTTTCCATGGTGTAGTTGCACTCTTCCAAGGGCGCACTTTCTTCCAGGCCGGCAGACATATCAATACGCAGCACGCCGTTTGAATCATAATACCCTGATGCACCAGTTGTGTTGCCAGGCGTGGTGTCGGGCATGTCTTGGCGCATGCGTTCTATCCTGTCTTTTTGATTTTGCGTTTGCTGATCTCGGGTAATCTCGGCTTGCAAGGACGGGGAAAGCATGGAAAAAGGATCAGATTTACTAGTTGCCGTTGGTACTGCTGGTGTTAATATTCCTGCATTCTGTCTAACAGTGGCCAATGCGTCTATTGGGTTGTCTTTGTAAATATAGTCCTGCTGTGGCATTGACTGCTGACCGGTCAGGTCAAGGGCACCAACACGGCGAGCATCCGGGGAGGCTAATGGTGTGGCAGTGACCGGAAATCCTTTAGGATTACGACGCATTATTTCGGACTGGGGCTGAGCCTCATCAACCATTGCCTCGCCAACTATGCCGCCAAGGCATTCATCCACTATGGGATGACCCTGCATGTCATCGTAGAATCGATCACCAATCCATTCGTGTGGATCACCGGTGCGAGCTTTTTTCACACCGTAAGGCATGGCATCAAAATAGTAGTCATACAATTCATCATACAAGTGATCACTCATGCTGCCGTGTTTGATAAAATCTCTAACGTCTTCTTGATAAGTCTGTATGATATGACCCAATGTGCTTCCGCTGTCATTCAATGCATTTTCTGCCAAGGGCACACCAGCCAGGCTGGCCATGCGTCGCAGGCTTTCAAAGGCGGCGATGTTGTCGGCCTCGGCCATGCCTTGATTTACTTTGTTCCAGTTGTCGTCAAACCCGTATTTTTTTTTCTGCCATTCGTTGGGTGGCTGTCTAGGTTCTAAAATTGCATATATTTCATCTGCTCTGTCATTGAGTTGTTTAATTCTTGCTTTGGCCTGCATTTTTTCTTCGTTTGATTTGCTATTATACTGTAAATCAACCAGACTTTTAATTTCACGATGCAAGTCCATGTACTCTTGTTTAAGTTCGTCTCGTTGTGGATCACCGCTTGGCTCCATTGGTGGCATTTCAACGTCCGGAGCACCTGGAAAGCCAGCCTCCGCCATTGCCTGCTGTGGTTGAGCATCCATATCTGGTTCAGCACGGTCAGGCATCTGTATGCCCAGTTCTTGCATTCTGGCCTGCACCACAGAGTCGTCCCATAAGTTGGCACGTGGATCTTGTGCAGCCAACTCGCTGATGCGATCAAACAACAGATCATCTCCCACAAGATCATACAATTGTTCTGTGGCGTTGGTACCATCCGGTCCCACGATCAATTCGCTGCTCATAAGCTCTTTGAGCTTGTTCAGTTGTTCAGGAGTTTCGGGCAGGCTCCAGGTACCTTCTGCTAAGGTGTTCATCCAGTTTTCAAATATGTCAGCTTCTTTCATTTCACGTCCTCGTTGTATTTTTGCCAACAGCGGTAGAGCTTGCTCAATCCTGTTGTCAATGGTCTGTTCTACGAACAGTGTTTTGATATCTTCTACCAATTGGTCTTGTTCTGTAATGTCTGCAGGATGCCAAGATTCAAAGTAAGCACTATAGCCACGTGGGCCGGATAGTCGCTTGATGCTTTCTCTCAAGGACTTGTAGTAGATTTGCGCACCTTCTACCACACCTTGTTTGACGCCTTCCAACACACGCCCTTGGCTAGCACGGTTAAAACGTGCGAGAACCTTGAGTTCTGTGATCATTTCGCAAATGTGATTGCCACGCACATCATAGGGCTTGCCACCTTGACGCACATGTTCTAACATGGCTCTGCCGCCTGCTAGATTGACGAATGGCAGTCGATATCGTTCACCATCTGCTGTTTCCACAAAGATGCTTTCCACATAACGGAAACGTGCATCATTCTCGCCTAGATTACGATTGTGTCGGATCATCAACCTTGCTTCAGTAGGCTCACCGGCGTAGCTGATTCTGCGTGTGCCGTAGTAGCCTTCGAACAGGCCTTCTTTGATGGCTGCTAGACCTTGCATGGTGTACTTGAGCTTGCTTATGTCATCGCCGGTGTAGGTCCAACGATGGGCATTGGCAAATTGGCTCAGTTGTTGTTGGAATTCAAACCATTCGTTTTTGTCCTGGTCTTCCATGCCGCGGCCTAGATTGTTACCAAACATGGCTTTCAAGTCATTACCCACGTCCAGTATGATTACCATGGTACCGTAGTTTTTACCACTGGCAGCAGTGTAATCGATTTTGAATAGTTTGGCATCTTTTGGCTCGCATCCGTCGTTGCCCGCTGCGTCCCGTAATTCCGGGTCGTATCCGCGGGTGACCAGTAGGTCATTCAGTTGCTGAGCGATATTGTTGTCTTGTGCCATGATTGTTTATTTAGTTTCAACGCATGATTGATATAAATGGCATGGGTTCGATTATGACATCGCCATGATCCTTGAGATGTGTGTCTAACTCCACATGATATGTCTGTAACATCACCAACATACGCACAGCTAGCAATGTGGCCATGACCAAATCATCGGTTTCTCCGGGCTTGGCAGCAAAGCTAGTGCCATGTGCCACAAATGTTTTGAGCTCGGAAATCAGCGGCGAACTTTGGATTTTCATCCTGCCGGACTCGATCAGGATCTTGGCCTTGTTGCAGGCCATGATTTTGCTTTTGTTTGTGGTAGTAAAACCCTTGCGGATCCTGCGTCCGGCTGTGCCTTGCACTGAGTTGTCGCTGAGGAAATAGCCCGGAATGTTTTCTTCGCCGTATTCTGCAATAGATATCAATGCTGCTTCACCCAGTGTGTTGTTTTCCACTGAGTAGTAGATCTTGCTGGCATCTTTTACTACTGCATTGATTTCTTTGATGATGTCCACTAGTATTTTAACTTGGGTGGGCACATCTGTACGATCATGCCGCCATTCAGCCACCTGTATGGTGGTTTCGGCTTCAATCACCTGTATGGCACTAGGGTCGCCGCCGGTGCCCAGGCTGGGATCCAAGGCCACAATGTACATCTTGTCCTTGCTGGGTTCTTTGTACCAGCGCACCTGCCCAGTTTTACGCAGCGGCTCGCGCCCTTCAAGATCCAATAATTTAATTGGAGAGATTAATGTTTCATCATTGATAACAAATTCACAATTCATCTCGCGGCGGAAACGATCTTCACCTAGTGCTGCACGTTGTTGATCGGCCCAGGCATCATCACGATCAGGATGCTCATTCCAGTAGCTGCGGAATGCTCTGAATCCATTGGTGCCCAACACAGTTTGATTGCCGTATTCGTCTACGGTTTTGTTGGCACCTTTCCACAAGAACGCAAACTGATCTTCGTCTGAGTTGGGAGTGCTTGTGATAATGGCTTTACCACCTGTGGCCAGTGTGGGCGATATTGAAGTCCAGAATTCTTTGGCAATGGTTGGACGAACAAATGCAAACTCGTCGCAGTACAGCAGCGAAATACTCATACCACGACCGGTATTTTCTGTAGTGGTAGCACTGACAATACGACTACCATTGTCAAATTCCAAACTGCCTTTGTTGTAGCTGGTGGCACCTGCACGTATGTGATTGGGGCACAGCTCGTACGCATAGCGAATACGTTGCATGATCTCCTGAGCACCTGTGTATTTGTGTGCAGCAATCAACACAGTGGAGTCTGGCACAAACATGGCGTACCACAACAAATAACCAGCAGCCGACGTCGATTTGCCTGTTTGTCGCGGCATCATGCTGATGCTGTATCTGTAGTTGTGGTAGGTATCAATCAGTCTGGTTTGATATTCAAAAGGAGAATATCGCATCTTGCCACGTATGGGATGTTGGATGTGAAAAAAATGATCCATGAAGTACAATGGACCGGTTACAGGATCAGCACACAGCATGAATTCTGTGATCTCTTGTTCGGTGTAGGTCTCGCGACGATGCGGAGCCTTGACCAACACGGTTTCTAAATTATTTTTTGGCAATATCATCTATTATCTTTTCTGCAAACAGCCTATGGCCCCGGGGTCCAGCATGCATACGATCTCTTGCGTATTCTACTTCTTCACGACTTTTAGCAAACCAATCATGTGCGTTGTAGGTCAAACACTTGATCCCCAGTTCAGCACATAGTCCTTGCACAGCCAATCGGTTGCGCGAGTTATTTAACTCTGCGTTGCGGTCATTTAAAAACCAATTCTTGACAAAATCATTGGTTTCAGTTTGTCCCGACTCATGCCCGGGCATGTATGTTTCATGTGGCAACTGCCGGTCTTCGGTTATGAGATCAAATCTATGCCGGGGCGGTGCTGCCATCACTACCCATCGGGGTCGTAATACCGGTAGCCAATAGCTGGCCAACATAAAACAGGTATCTGCGCTGAATCCGGGCCAGGCCAGATTGTAGTTTTTCAATCCTGTGGCCCGTGATACCAAATATGACCAGGTAGCGGTTTCCGGCAGACCAACACCAGCTGTGTAACTGCATCCTAAAGACACCATGCTGGCAGCAGCAGGATCAAATTCTTCTGATCTGAATCCGTTGCTGTTTATACGATAGGTTATGGCTCCCGGTTCAAGCCATCCTTTGCTGCGGAAATATTCGTGAAACTCTGGATTATGATCCAGTTGGCGGAAATTCTCTTCTGTGTCGGTGGGCAACCACGCTATGGTTTGTGCAGCATACTTCATGCCAAAATGCCAAGGCGCTTTAGTTTTCATTTGCATTCTCATTTAATATAGTTGCCATTGCGGGCCATAGATCCGCAAAGCTGACTGATTTTTTTAGCAATACCTCGGTCTCGGTGTGCCAGGTCACAGTGCGTTTTGCGATACCATCTTGATGTTTGATATAACTAGGATCTGCCAAAGTATGTCTATAGCTTTTTAACACATGAGTAGATAGATTAGTGCGATCATCATATTTGGCTATGATGCGATCTATCTCTTGTATGGCTAATTGTCGTAATTGTGCAGAATGTCGGCGGATGTCCAATTCAACAGGATCGTTGAGTTCGCACCAATAGATTCCTAAATCTTCCTTATCACAAAATTCATAGTATTCTTCAAGATCCAATGCACAATAGATAGAATAAGCAGGATGGGCATTCACTCGCACACCATCTTGTTTCATCACACGTATATTTTTTACAAATTGCACCCAGTTAGCGCCGTTTCTAACATATTCAAATTTTTGCTCGTTGGCATTGTCAAAACTGATCTGCCATTCAACATCGGGCCAGGTACGCAACAATTGATAGACGGGATTTGCAGTGATGTCCATACTGAGATTTGTTGTGACCATCACACGTACTTTGTCAGGATTTAGATAACTTAAAAATGTATCTAGCCCTTTCTGTAACAGTGGTTCTCCGCCTCCAAGGCTGAGTCCTTGTATGTTGTGCCCTTGTGTTTTTACCAGATCTATTAGATCCTCATGTTCGTTTTTTACATGGTTGATAGGTATCTTTCGAACACTCTGCCATGCTGTGGATGTTTGTGGATTGCAATACACACAGGTTAGATTGCATAAATTGCTCCAATTAACCACAAGATGTTCTAGTTTAAAAAAATCTGGATCTCGGTTGATCGATGCCAGGGTATCTTCACTCGCAATTCTCACAGTTCTTCCACTAGCGCCTGTAGTTTCTTCCAGTCTCTTGCACCAGCTGCATCCAGAATGCCACTCACCTTTTGCCATAGCCGTTCGCATATCAGTAACGATCGGACCGTGTATGATTTCTTGGATGGATGTTTTTTTGTTGTTGCCAATCATTTCCACACAATGAAAGCAAGGGCTCACCGCACCAGCTTGATTGATGTTGAGACTGGTCCAAGGTGCTGGACAGAATGTAGGACTATCTGAAATCATTTTGCTATCAACCATGAATAAGAACTCACTCTAAAGGAATCAGCAGGTACAGGAGTCAGCATGCCATGCCATTGTAATTTTCTGTAACCAGTTGTGTCAGGATTGTTTATCATGATGTATCCTGCATTTGCTACAACTTCAAATTGATGTCTTGGTGCGGCGGAATCTTTGTAATGATAAAATGCAGTACCGAGATTGTGACCGATCCATGTCATCTGCATGGCTCCGGGCATTTCTCCATCGGTGTGTATGCTGCAAATGAATCCCGGTTGATCTACCCACCAGGCTGTGCCTTGGTATTTCTCAATCGGGCTATCTAGTGTAGCACCAATATCGGGCCATAGTTCTTGACAACATTGATCCCATTCTTGATTCCACTCCAATGCTTGATTGTTGATCCGTCGTCTTGCCCAGTTTTCTTGGCCTTCTTGTGGTTGCCAAGGCAAATTCATCCAATCAGTCGTGAGTATTTTTTCCACTAGCGAATGTGGGAAAACATCCGTCACACGGAATAGATTGTGATCTTGATCGACTGCGGTTATTTGCATAGGTGCGCCAGTTCCGGCCATAATTGCACAAACTCACCTGTCTTGTCTGTGTGATACACCTGTTCAATGTCATGCATGTGCTGTTGAAATTGCTTTGAAATCTCCGGATCAGATGATGTGATCTGTTGGTATGTGGCCAATGCTCGATCAAAAAATTGCTGTTCTGCCGACATAGCGATTCCCAATGCATAGAATCGTTTGATTTCATCAATGGCTGCGGCTGCAACTGCTGGTCCATGTAAAAATGGATCAAGATATCGTGGGTGGAACAAATTCTGCCAAAGCACGGTGGTGTTTGTTTCTTCGGCCAATTGTCTGAGCTCACAGATGCGTGTGGCATTGTAGATACTATACACAGCGTGGATTCCGCCATGATGTCCCATGGTATCCATCAGCTGCCGGACCTTGAGAAGATTTTGTTTGACCATTGGCCAACTGGCCCCATGCCGTACATATTCCATCTGAGAGCCTGTATTGTCAAAGCTCATGCTCCACCCTACTCGATTGCGTGTGGATAATTTTTGGAATATCTTGTTGTTGTCTAGATCCACACTCAAGTTGGTGATCAAAGTGACCAGAGCATGCTTGGGTATCACATCCAACAAACGATCGTTCTCAGGAAGCAACAACGGTTCTCCGCCTACTAGTGCTACTTCGTGTATGTGTTCGTGATGCTGTGCCAAGAAGTCACAAACTGAATCATAGTATGATCTTGTGCCAGATTTGAACGGAATACCTTTGATACCGGCCCACTTTGAACTGCATGCTTCTCCGCAATAGTTACAGCTGAGATTGCAAGTGGTGTTCCATCGCACATCCACAATAACAGGATAGTGATATTGGTCACCGGCTGTGGCATAATCAAAATTGGCATTGACATTGTTATGCCATTGCCGTTCAGAGTTGGCACCAAATCTTTCTGCCTGCACACAATTGGAGCAATATTTGTGAGCAATACCTTGTGACAAGCTGTCACGTATGCTTTTCATCTGACTGCCGTTGAGGATTTCTATTATGCCATGCTGATCGAGGTTTCCAAGAATATCTGGATCACCGGCACAGCAAGTTTTGACATTGCCTTGAGGGTTGATATGCAGCCCGCGCCATGGGGCTGCACAATAGAAATCGGTCATGCAGTATTTACGACATGCCTGTTTGGACAGATTTTAATCGTCTGCTGCGCCGCATTTGGCACGTTTGGCTCGGGTGAGAGCACCAAAATCCACTGCCCATTCTTTGCCGGGTGCCAGTTCAACAGCGCCAGGAGGAAATGCAAATTCTACACCGGCTGAGCTTTCAATCATGTCAATGGGCAATCTGAAACGAGTTAGATCATTGCCCAGATTGGGATATGGTGCTATATGTGGAAATGCCCATCCGGCTATTTCCTTGGTCTTGTTGTTGATAACGATCTTGTAGAAGCCATGTGGCACAACCACGCCCTTGCCAATTCGCTTGTCTGTGGCATCATATGTACTGCCGGCGATGATAGTATATGCTTGATTGTGCTGTACTGCCCAGCCACGTACTGATGTTTCCAGCAATTTCCAGATGCCGCGGTTCAAGCTGCCTGCTTGTGGGCTCATGTTGGTCATCAAGAAACTTTCGTATTCCACTTGCTGATCCCAGCTGAGATCGCCATCGGGTGCCATGTGACCTTTGTCGTATCCTGTGCCAGCATAGTCATCAGGTGTGGCTCCATTCATAATACTTTGATCCACTGCAAAAGCATTGGTACGAGCAACACACCCCAGTGCGTTGGGCGGAGTGAGTGTGTAGGCCACATAGTTAGGGATTTTGGCCTGTGCGTCGTAGGCCACGAGATATGCCTGCCGGCAGATGGGTTGCAGTTGGCGTTCAGTTTTTGCAAATCCATATGGTTGATGCACTCGGCACATGGGCAACGGATTCGCCGGGCGTTGAGTCCATGCCTGTGCCAGATTAACGGTTGCGAGCAACAGTACCAAGAGTAGTTTTTTCATGTTAAAATTAATAACCTTTGAAGGGCCGGACTGGGCTGGTGTGATTTACTGATGCAGGTTCTAAGCTGTTTGGCGTGCTTATTTGTACTTTTTTAGCAGGCAAGCCAGCCATTTTCAATGCTTGATCAATCACTGGTTCAACGCTGGCATTAAATCCTGCAATTACTGCATCTTCACCAAATGCTGCTTGTGCAGACCAGGCAGGTAGTTTGTCGGTGATGCCATCTGTTCCGGCATCACTTCTGGCACGGGCCATAGCCACACCCAGTCTGTAGATCTGATATGGGTCGCTGGATTTTACTCCAGGCAACACAAACACATGATTCATGGGATCTGCTTGCTCCGGAGGTAAAGTTTTTTCTTCGGTTATAAACTCTCGAGCTCTCATCTGTAACCCCGGAATGCTTGTACAGGGCTAGTGGTGTTGGTGCTGGGCAATTCTAAACTGCGGAGATCGCCTTTGTTGAGATCCTGGATGTCGGAACCAATGGCCTTGTAGGCCATATTCAGCATGTTTTGTTCTTCCGGCGTATAAGGTGCTGCAATGTTGTATCGACCGGCCCAGGATTCACCATCTATATCAGGCACAAAGGTGCCATCGGTGCTGGCGGCAGCCATCATGATGCGATTTAATTCATACACACGATCAGCATGGTTTGGATCAACAAATTTGTTCAAGCCCACAGTGGCAAAACTTTTGGTCTTGCTCAATCGGCCAATCTGCTGACCTTCGGCAATGAATTCACTGGCACGCATGGTATCTATTAAGACGCGCCGGTCACACCTGCTGTGGCTGATGTTGCTGATCCAATTGCTGTGGCAGTAAAACCGCCTGTACCGGTCAAGATGTTGAGATAATTGCCTGCACCCACATA
>Ga0209596_1000410_pt1 | contig 39941 bp, 55 predicted proteins | sample M_130807_MF_Meta_FD_187314 | JGI IMG/M metagenome (GOLD analysis project Ga0209596, IMG submission 187314) | Freshwater microbial communities from Lake Montjoie, Canada to study carbon cycling - M_130807_MF_MetaG (SPAdes) (version 2) | ecosystem: Environmental > Aquatic > Freshwater > Lake...
CGGTGCCGCTAAGTACGCCGCCCGTCTTGTCGTATTTGTTGCTTAAACCTACAAGAGCGGCATTACCACTAGCTTGAGCTGTCGACGAATTAGTGAGAGCTGCATTACCACTAGCAAGCGCCGAAGTGCCGACAACTAATGCGGCATTACCAGAGGCTAGAGCAGTAGTCCCGACAACTAACGCGGCGTTACCTGACGCTAGTGCTGTAATACCAGTGCTGATACCTGCGTTTCCGCTGGCTTGAGCTGTAGCGGCATTTACAAGCGCAGCATTACCAGATGCTTGTGCCGTTACTGCTGCACTAATACCCGCGTTACCACTAATTTGAGCGGAACCATCAATACCTAATTTACTACCTACATAAATCAGACCACTCGGAGCCGCCGCGAGCTCAACCGTAATATCACCTACAGGCAATTCGGAAAAAAGCCCGCTGACAATAACTAATGGTTTACGAGCAGCCATGAGTTTAATATTCTAAATTCAGTATAGCGAGGCTAAGTTAAAAGAGTCGGAGGTAAAATCTCAACTTCAATTTCTGTTGTGCTAAATGCTTTACCTAACGCAACTAAAGCTTGGTATTGATCTGTACCAGAAGCAGTAATTGAGCCGGAAGCTGTCGCATAACGAGTTAGCTGACCAGTATATTTCGACAAAAAGTAATACTCACCGGGTACGAGCGTAGATTCAGCAGTAATATTTGCTGCAGATACGACCGCTACATCATCTACGTTCACAGCCACGCCGGAAGTAACTCCTGCAGCACCTGCCGTAATTCCGATAGCACCAAAGTTAAAGGAGGCTATACCGCTTACAGCGCTCGCAGGGAAAACCAAAGCGCCACTTACGTAGACAACTGTACCTTGAATTAAGTTAGCTCCTGCTGTGAAATTCTGTGTTGTGGGTAGCGAGGTTGTTACCCCGGCGCCATTTATCAGAAAAACTTCGACTCCGGCAGGAGAAAACGACGTATATTTACGATTAAAAATGGACCTATCGGCCATGGCCCTTTAAATAAGTACTTCTAGTTTAATCATACCACTGAGGTAAAGTATTAAAGTGGTGCGGTAACAAAAACAGGTCGACCAATTTCAATATTTATACCAGAACTAGAAACAGCTCGGCCAAGAGGGACAAGATACGCGGAAGAAAGAGCAGAAGAATTAAGTTCTGTTTGAAATGCAGTATACGAGGGTTGAATAGTCCCAGATGTTATGGAAAGATAAGGAATATTTCCTGCTGTTTGACCAGAAAAAATATACTGGATACGGTCTTTGTCTACACGAACAAGTTCTTGTGCAGACGCAGAATCCAGTGCGACACCGATGCATTTAGCGTTACTTAAAGTTGCAGCAGAAGATGGGTAAATAGTTCCGCTTGACCCTACAGTTACGGGCTGGCCTGCAGTTATGGATATTAGAGCCCTAAAACTTACAAGCGCCATGTTAAAAGCATATCTAAATAAAGTTTAGCCTTTACCTTGACCACGTGATTTTTTACGCCCGTGGTTCGGTTTAGAGTGAAGTCCATTACCTTGCTTAGTCCGCTTAGGCTTGGAGTCTATTTTATTAGTGGGAGACTTGGCTGACATAAAAAAGTGGTTTAGGAAATAATACTATTAAACCCAGGCCGTGCCGTTCCAGACTTTTAAAACACTTGTACCGCTGTCGTACCAAAGATTACCTTGCTGACTAGGTGCTGGAGCAGCAACACCATAAGCGGCATTTCTAACGGAACCAGTTTCGTACCAACCAGAACTTGTGGCGTCGTAGATAAAGAGATTGCCTAGTAGCTGGTTGAACCACAAGGTGCCGTCCCTTGGAGGCGAATTTAAACCAGCGCCGGATGGAGGTAGTTCTGACTTGACCGCAATTGCTTCAGAGTTGGTTTGGTACCAACCGTCGGCAGATACGCCAGTTCCACTTGCATAAATAAATAGACGCCCCTCGTTGGTATCGAACCAAAGCGCACCTGGATTATACCCTGAACCAGGTGACCCAGAAATGACTGTGGGACTGGTAACTAAACCAGAAACGCTGACACGACTACCGCTGTAAACGACGTTTGTACTACCTACGCCAACAACGCCGATATTAATAAGAGAGGATCCACCACTAGTAGTTATATAAACACCGGATCCGCCCACGATGCCGGAAACTACAGCCGAAGCTTGAGTTGAAATACCTGAAATTGTGAGATTTAAATCTTCTAGGACTTGAACGACCCCGTCAAAGTTAGCGGCATAACCGCTGGGGTCCATCATAAAACTTACAGTTCCCACACCGCTGACCGTGTAAATAATATCTGTTACAACGTCAATTATACCCCGAAAATTCGCTTCATGAAGGGCCTTTCTGGAAGGGTAGTGGATACACGCCGCCATCGTATATTTACCCGAGAATACTCTAGTTTAGACACTACCTTCGTATTCTAAAGATTTTACCTCTTCTTGAGACTATATAAGTCAACCGGATGTTTAAAACCTTCTTCAGCAATCATCCAAGCTGGAATATTTAAAATTTCAGCCTGACGTTTGCACTCTTCCCAAAAAGATAAATCAGGAGCTGCTTGCTTTTCTAAAACAGCAGAAGGCACTACGACCATGGTTTGCTCTAGAAATGAAGTGGATAACTACATACTAACAGGGAATGTAAAGATATGTCAAATATTTGGCAGGCCACGGTTGATTTTGAGTCATACTAAAATCAAAAAACCTTGCTGGAACTGGAAATTAGTCTTGAATTGCGCTTTAAATGAAATCTTTAAATATATTTAAAAATTAAATTAGTAAAACTACTTCTAAATGCGACTTTACCCGCAAGTAAAAAGTCTTTAAATAAACGTATCACCTAGCAATTTCCGACTCGGAACGAAATAGTAAAAAAGAAGTTTAAATTCTATGTCGAACCCAGAAACACTATGCTATGGTGAGGCACATACCTCACTGTGAGCATGATCTACCTGGATTCTTACGTTGCCGTCTTTGGGCTGATTGTCCGCACTCCGCCAGACCCGCCAGAAGGGCCAGTCTTAAAAGAATACGATTTAGACTCATTTAGAGTCGTTGAGCAGGCCAAAACAGCCACGCTGCACTGCAAATGCAGACGTAGCGACCCCTTTATCCTCTCCCTTGCGGATCTGTCGCGGATCCACCCTGTAAGGGGCTTCTATGCTTGCCCAACGTGCTTACAAGAGCTTCACTCGGCTCGTACGGTCGCTCAAAAAGTTGCTGTCTGGTTACGACAGAACAACCCATCCATAACACCCTTAAAGCACCTATTTCTCCCCAATAACTTGACCCGCTTTATGGATCCAGAATCCAGATTGGCTACGAGACCGCGCCGGTTTATTTACAGCAGCTATTACGATGTCGATTTAAGTTCTAAAGAAAACATTATTTCTACTTGTGACGAGCCGCACTGTGTAAACCCTTTACATTGTCAGGTCGCTAACAGCCCTGCTACTAAAATTACATCCCAAATGGTGGAGGACACCGCAAAATGGATACAAAAAGGTATATCAAACAAAACACTTCAAGAACTCATAGAGATAAAGTACAGAGTCTCTTTAAGTATGCGCAGCATAAACAACATAAAGCGATCAGCGATCTTGTTAACCGAAACGCAGACTTGTTGTACGTGCTAATCTACCAGCGGGTAATGTCCGCTAATGAACTTATTAAATTCTTAGAGTTCCCAAAAGCTAGAGTTTTTAAAGGTCTCAAAGAACTTAAAAATTGCAATTTTGTAATTCAGGTGAACTTTGAAATCCATACTCTCTACGCCATAAACGGCCATTATCTTCACTTTATCAAAACCCTACTTCGATACGATGAGCTATCCGGAATCTAAGCCTTGCCTCTGGAATGAAAAATACGTCATTGAAAACTTGCCTTCTTGGTTGTACTCTGACAATCAAGAACCAAATTCGGCGATGGAGTGTAAAGCTAAAATATCAGCTTTGCAATACACCATTCAAGACATTGACTTACAGATTGAGATACGTGAACTTGAATTAAAAAATGGTCTTAGTCGCCACGGATCGGCTTTTGAGTTTGAAAAGTGGAAAGCACAAGCATTAAGAGCCAAACAAACGCACACCTACTTGCTGAATGCGTACAGCTACTGGCTGCTACTAAACGAAAAAGATACTTCGATTCTTAATACTTCTGAAATACTCAGAAAACTAATAAAACTTTTAATAGAAGAACCAAAGGATTTTACCGCGCAACTAGAGGAACTGCTGTAAACTATGACTGCCGGTTATTGAAAGAAGGGTCTTTAACCGGTAACGTGGAGGCGCTAGGACTTTTCACCCTTTCGGCCTAGCAGTAATCGATCTCTTGTGCCTGGTACCAGGTGCTGGAGCGACCTCCCATTTATTTTAAAAAATCATGTACGGATTTAAAGAAACACTAACGGCTTCACTACCAATCAAAGAACTTCTTGAAATTTTTCGGAGCATTGACACTTCTTTACAAGTGCTATCAAACACAAAATCTGGAAATGTAACCACGGCATTTATTAACAAAAAAGCTATAGCGGAACGAATGGGTGTTAACCCTGTAACAATAGATAAACTGATTCACCAAGGTATTACTTCAAAAGGAAAATCTGGCTTAGTTGAAGGAAGACATTACTGTAAAATAGATCCGACGGAAAACAATACCAGTAACTTTCTATATGACTCTGCTAAAGTCCTAGCAGACGCTTGGAAATCCTTCCAAAACTATGATTAATCTCGGAGAAAAAGCAAAAAAACTAGCTGCCTCTTTGTTCGGAGTCAACGAAGTTAAAAACCGTATTGCAAAAAATACGATGAAGCTTTTGGTAAACGACATTGCAACTCTTAACTCACAGTTTGCTGAGGCAAAAGGGGAAGGAGCTCTGTTTTTTAACCCAAGTAAGCCAAATCAAAGTCAATACCTGACTCTTAAAGAGATTCAGAATGATATCTCGTTAGCTGAGGAAGTATATGATGTTTCCACAGCAGAATTTTTAAAAAAACTGATAAACATGGTGCAGAAAGAAGATGTGAAAAAAAGTCCAGTTGTAGTGATGGTCAATTACACAGGTTTATCCGCTCATAGGTTAGATTTAGAAGATCTTGATGAACGCATCGATACTTTGATAAATGCCGTTAGCTGACAGGGATTTTGTTTCACCTCCAGAAATAATTGGTGTAACTACCTCTTTTTTTGACGGTCAAATAGAGTTAGACCCTGCTTCTAGCGATACAGCTAACCAATTGGTGTGCGCAAACAAGTATTTTACGCACGACCATAACGGACTAAAGCAAACCTGGAAAGCAAAAAACATATATCTTTATCCGCCTAGAGATTTTTTATTTAGCAGCGAACAACCAACAGATACAAATGTATTTTTTAAAAAAAGAAGGTTTGTTAAGTCTGCTCAAAGAATCTGGTTAGAAGAATGTTTAAAAAAATACAGAAAAAACGAATTTGACGAAGCTATTGTTTTTTTAACTTCCACGGAGGTTGCGTTGCTTGTTACGCAACGTTTAGATATAGATATGCCTATATGTATCCTAAATAAAAGACCAGAACTTTATATAGATGCGCCTGGACTACCTAAATTATTAAACACAAAATGTTTTGGTTTTATATTTTATTTTCCGCGATTGATAAACCCTAAAAACAGAATTACAGAGTTTATTGATTTGTATAGTGATCTTGGCCGTGTATATTGTTAAATTTTTCTTTGGTATTAAAAGAATCGTCGGGGCCATAACGATCGCCTACGCCAAAACCTAACCCTACAGGGTCACTCAAAGAAGCATACCTTAGATTTTTACGCTTTAAATCTCTTTTTTCTTCTGTCTCAGAAGTTTGCCAGATTTTTCCCGCCATCCGTAAAGGTAGATATTTATCTAACCTTTTTCCGTACTTCTGTAAAGGTTTTACACCAGCATATTCAACTCGGCTTTCATGTAAAGAAGGTCGAATGTGGTTAAACATTGTATTTGTAGAGTCCTTGCATGGATCCAACATCTAAACGTTGAGTTGGAGGGGCAGCAGCCATCCTCATAAAATAAGGATTATATAAGTTTGAAAAAGCTTGACTTCCTTGAACACTTTGAAATGCTTGAATAGGAGCAGACAAAGTTCCATATAAACGAGAAGCGCCACGCTCACTTGTCCCGGCAATTAAACCTGTTCCCGCTGCCGTTGTCCCTCTTAGACTACCAACATTAGAACTAGCTAAGTTTGCTAAATTCTGTGTAGCCGCTTTAGTTGTATCTACAGCCGCTCTTGCATAACCAGAAGCTTGTGACGCCACTCTTTGGGACGAAGCTTCTGATGCCTTACCAATAGCAGAATTAATTCTGCCCATATCGTACATTACTTTTGTTCCGTAATCCTTCATTTGGCCGCCAATGGCGCCCATAGCATTTCTATAAGAAGGAGACGATAAAAGCTTAGGATCAAAATTCTTTATAGAAGCTTCGTGTTTTGCAACAGCAGCATCTATTGTAGATTTAAAATAATCTCTAAACTTTTTAGATAAATCTGAAGTTTTAGTGCCGGTTAGAGTATCTATGCTGCCAAGAACACCTGCTTGTTTAGATGTGTAATCTTGCTCTCGACCTTCTGCTGCACCTTTAGTTGCAGCTTGCGCATTCATCGCAAGAATAGCACCCATATTTGTAGCAAATCCGTCAGCCATTATCAAAAACAAAAAGACCTTTCTCTATTCTATCACGAATAAAATCTTTAATCTTCTTAACCTCCGCGTCTGCTGAAGTAGAACCCGGATTAAAGAAATCCATAGAGATATGAGCCCCAGTAGTGGATCCAGTTCGCCCTTGAGTTCCTATGTACGTGCCTGGAGTTATTACATCTCCTGGTTTAAGATTCTGGTTTAATTCATCAAAGTGCGCAATTAATGTATCTACTACTTTTCCTTGAGGTGTTTTAAACCTAAGCTCGACATTATTTCCGTAACCACGAGTGGTGGCTCCTTTCTCTAAATTAAACTCTCTAGGATCTTTAACTATTTTTAAAACTTCTGCTTGGAAAGGAGCCATAAATTTTGCTCCTCTTTTACCTCCCTCAATAACAAAATCCATACCTTTCCCTCCAGTATCGTTCGGATTTGTTATAGAAACTCCTGTATAAGCAACCCCTTGTGACGGTTTTGCTGCAGTTTCAATATTTTTACCTGCGTTTTGAGCAAGATTACCTTGTCGCATGTTATTAACAAGTTGTTCCAAGTCAGAAGCAGCTTGGTTGTATCCTTGCTCTTCTTTTGCAACATTTAAATAACTGTTAACTAAATCAATAGGATCCTTCATAGGCGTTGTTTTGACCATAGCACTCATAGCTTGAGATCTATATATTTCTGCGGCGTCTTGATTACGAGGGTCTTCACTGTCTTCTAACTCGGAGGCTAGTTGCAGTAAAGAAGAAGCCTGTAAATACTCATTTGGAGCATCCGTTTTTACAGCCGTAGAAGCAATTAAATTTTTAGAGATTGTTTCGTTTAATGCTTCATTGAAGTCAAAAGGTTTAACTTTAAAAGGAGCGGCTGCCTCAGAGGAAGCCACATCTGCGCTGGGTTTTGTTTTTTGATCAGGAACTTCGGACTGAGGACCAAAACGAGATAATTTTTCAGCAAGCGAATTTGCTAATTTTGGATTTGTTTGAAAATAAAAATTGCCTTTCGGGTCAAACATAACATCACCCGGCTGTTTATTTTTTAGTAAAGACTGACCTCTAAATTGTTCTGCGCCTTTTGCACGTCTGAGAGCATCTGCCATCAACGAAGGATTTTCAAACAGCTGTTCAATCTCTTTATACTTAGCTCCATAAACTTTTTGCCCGTATCTGGGATCTGTAACTTGAGAAAGAGAATAAGGATCGTTTGCCACAAATTGCTGTGGCGCCTTGACTAAATCAGCAATATTACCGTTGGTTTTAACTTTTCTAATTAAAATAGTCTGAAGAACTCCAAGAGGATCTTTTCCAGGACCAGCTTCCCCAGCAGCCGTAAATATCGCAGCCGCCTTTTGTGAAGGAGTTAAACCTAGAAGTTGACTTGTAGTAGGCATACTATTAGAACAAAGAAGCTATATAAATAATATTAATTCTCGACGGAAGTCACATCATCATCAAACAAATCTATATTCGTATCCACAGCGATTCCGGCGTCATCCATTACAGAAAGATAAGCCCGCTCACGGCAAATAAGTCGGTAAATAATATTCCAAAAAAACTGATCTCTTTCTCTGTTCTTAAGGGAATGAGCTTTATTGCGGATACGAGTCAGCGTAAATTCGTCCTCAAGCGTCAAGCCGCAGTGGACTCTTTTTTGTCCTTCAGCACAGTCTCCATTCATCGGCCTGCTACAGGTGCCTTAATTGTAGCTAAATCCAAACCTTTTCGAATTTCAAAAACCCAAAAATTAAACTACCAGTTTCGGCAGCTCCAAAAACCCGCTGTTAGTTTGCTCTTGGGCTCATCACAGTTATGACGCGCACGAAAATTACGCCTTCGCTCGGGGTCATCACGTTTAATTTCCATATTTGCGTCTCCAAATCTAACTAAGCGAACTTGATCACCCTCCTTGGCTGCCACGGCAAACTTTTTCCCGCCCTGTTTATCCCGTTTAGGTTTGTTATACCCTTGAAAAATTTCCCCTGCCAGTCGAATTGTCATTTGAGCTGAATATCTTTTCAAATTATAGAAAACCTAAAGGCAATCAAAAAAATTCACAAACATTAAATTCGTCTAAGGGTCAAAAACTTGTGTTGCGCACAGAGCTAACTAGGCTAACATAAGCTCGTCTGATTCTTTCTTGCATACAAGCTGTATGGACGTCAAAACTTTGTTGACCATTGCGGAAACTGCGAAATTACTTAACTGTAGTTCGGGCTTTGTTCGTAAACGTATTGCTCTGTCAGAATCCAATCAGAACGGAGGCTGGCCTAAGTCTGTGTACATCAATCTGCAACCAAACGGAGCTAAATCGCTGTACCGCGTCAACAAAGAAGCACTAGAGTCCTTCCTCCAAGACTCTAAAGAGGAAGCTACAGTAGAAGAATCCGGTATGGAAGCCTGTTCTTTAGCTTCTTTCTGATATGACTTACTCGGATTCCTTCACCCAAACACAAATGCAACCCACGATCGCAATGGAGTCCGAGCAAGAGTCGATTCAGCCAGAAATCGAGCAACCAAAGACAACAGTACAAGGCATGGTCGAGATTTTAATTGACTATGCCTCGTGTCTCCATCAGCTTTACACCCAGTCCCATTTAATCCACTTAAATATTGAAGGACCTCTGTTTTTTCCGATACATGCTTTTTTAAAGGAGCAGTACGAAGCTCATATCTTACAGTTTGACAAAACCTCAGAGTTTGTTAGAACATTAGACTACTTAATGCCTATGTGCCAACGTGGACTACTACAGGCACATAAAGGATTTAAACACGTTAAAGATTACGACACACGCAATATGCTCACTACTTATTTAAAGAATTTAGAAGACGCTGGAATGGCGGCAAAAGATGTATTCGAATATGCCCGAGATCTCGGAGCAATTGACGTTGAAAACTATATGGCGGAACTTGCGGGAGACATGTTTAAAGCAGCGTGGATGCTTAAATCGACACTGAGGTCTAAGTAAAGGCCCAACCATTAAGGGCGCGAACAAACAAGCCACTAGGTGTGGCCCCAGAGCTTTGCACTTGATAAATAAGAGTTCCAGAAGAATAACTGGTGGGGCTAGGTAGTCCGCTAAGTAATACTAAAACCGAGGGTGTTCCTGCAGAAGTGACCACGCCACTAGCAAGTATTGCTCCACTAGCTAAAAGCGCAGTATTCGCTGTGGTGGCGAAAGCTGTTATCGCACCACTGGCGATTATGCAAGAGTTAGCCTGAGTAGCAAAAGCTGCTGTGTCCGCAAGACCAGCATATATTTTTGTCCACGCTGAGCCCGTCCACACTTTTAAGTAAGGATTTCCTACTGTAGCGTCTGTCCACAGCTCTCCGATTGAGTTTCCCGCTAACCCTACAGGCACCGCATTAGGTGCTGTAGTTCCATAAGGGGTAGGTCCGATTTTAACTATGTTTCCCGCAGAGTCCTCAAAATAAACTCCTGGATCAGCAGCACCAAAGTTTATGGATAGCTCACCATTAACAAGAATGTTTCCACTAGGTCTATCTGAAGCATTACCAGATCTTTTAGATAAGATCGTAACTGGCGTTGAAGTCATTTTAGTAAGTTCCTCCGTTTATAAATGAGGGGGGAGAACTAGGAGGTACTAGATTACCATTATTATACTGACCTCCGTCTATGCTGTTCGGAGAGCTGGTAACAATAACTCCATTAGCATATGTTCCTCCGTCGTAAGTTTCCTGAGGTAAAGTACCAGGATTTAATGGGTTAAAATCTTCAATTGTAAATAATTCAAAATTTGTATCTTGTAGTTCGGTAAGATCGTCTAATTGACCAAAGTTTAACGTTTTGGCAATCATATTATATTTATCAGAATAAAGTAAATGCTTCGGTAGCCCGCTTAAAGAAGGACTGTAACGTTGCCACCAAACAAGATCTTCCTCTCGTTTTAAATAGCTCATTTGTTTTTTTAAATCAATCTCAAATTTTTCACGGTAATACTCATTCATTGGTTCATCATTTGGTTGGGGTAACCGAAACGATGTAACATCCGACAGATTAAATCTTCTTTGCATATCCCAGAAAGAAGCGTATATGTGTTTACACCATTTAGGTTGAAAATAAAATAAAAATGGATCAGAATAATTAGCTGTATCTGAGTACACAGGAGCGGTATAAATTTTATTTAAATAAATAAAACCAAAGGTCCTCACATAACCAGGATAATCAGCTGAGGATGCTTGTCGAGTAGGAGCATTTGGACCTGCATCAAAATAACCAGGATCTATGTTGAGTACTTTTGTATAAGGGTATCGTTGTTTCAAAGAAAGATTATAGAAATTAAATCCTTCCCTATTTAAAAAATCTTGACACGAACACTGAACTCGTATTTCAGTGGTTAAAAATTCACCAACGGCAGGAGGTCCTGTAGCGGGAACAACAATTGTGTTGGCATCAACCACGGACCAACTTGCATTTTCTGAAAATGAAAGAAATAATGTGTTGAAGTCTGGATTTATACTCGGGGTAGTTACTACTCCGTTAAAACCTACCGCTACAACTGTGTAGTTGTTATATCCAAACTCTTTTTCGCTACCATCCGCTCTAAACCTATTGGATAATACCTCTCCAGCGAAATAAGAAATAGGAGAACCAAATTTTTGACTTAAAACAACGGCATAAGTCGTATCGTTATATTGAGTTACAGATTGAATTGAAATACCAAAGTCCAAAAAGTTAAAAGTATCTCGTGGGCGAATACCCACCATGTGCATTCTGGTATCGGCACGGCGCGTTGGATATACAAAGAATAGACCGGGTATGTAACCTCCTACACCAGCAGTGCCTGAGACGTAATATTTAAAAGATGAATAAACTAGACCGCTGTACGAACCTTGTGCATACATACTAAGCTCGTAACCACGGCGCCAACGAACCCAAAGGGAAGCATAATCATAGTCACTTAAAATACTAAAATCTTTTGTACCTACTGCAGGTCTGAACCTACGTTCAAAAGGTAAGGGGTTTATAAGTTGAGATTTATTGTCAGCACCAGCAATGTTTGAAATAGATTCAAAAGAGCCAAGTGGTTTTTGGTTCTTAAACGAAAAACTGTCAGAACCTTTTTTGCGAGACACGGATCAATAGAACCCACCTTGCGCAAAGACAGTGATACCAGAGGGGCTTAGACCACCAGAAACTGCAGCTGGGCCGTTACCTTTGTAACCGACACAAAGAATGTATCCTTTTTCAAGATAAAGCCCTTCGCCTTTACCTACCTCTATGGGACGAAGAAGATTTGTATCACCAACACCAGGCACAGGAGCATTTATAGCGGGTAACTCAATCCTTTGAATATTGCCTTCGGTGGAACCGCTGAGTCCGACTTCAACTTTTGACAACATCAAAGCTGTTGAAGTTGAAGGTGCTGATTGATTTGGAGCATATATATAAAAAATTAATTCACAGCTTCGAATACCTCCTCTATCTGGATAACCTTCATTACTTACTATAAAAATATCTTCGACTAAAGCAGCATCTTCTGTAGGCAAGTCACCCACGCGGACGAGTTGAACTAGATTCGCAAACGAGGGGTTTGTTGGGTCTATAGTTGACGTACCACTATTGATCTTAGCCCCTCTTAAAAAAGGGCGATCAATAAGGCAAGGTTGCTTGTTTGTGGAAGTAGAAGCCATTTAAAACTCCGAATGCCCTGCACAACTATTGGGTTTGGTTAAAGTCTAGCGCGTATTTTTTAGGCTATAGACGAGCCAGTAGAAGCTGAACTTAAGTAGTCGCCCATGTTCTTGTTAAACAACCCGGCAAAAACAGCAGCTAATCCGGCAGTATTTGATTTAGGGTTATTTAAATAATCAGTTAAGAGATCCCCACTCATACGTTGTTTCGAGTTTGCTAATAACTCTTTAGAGTAACCAGTTGGGCTACCTTTAGAAGCTCCGATAACATCTCCAGCAACTCCAAGACCCATACCTATAGCCGAAAGCCAATCAAAATCTTTAGGTTTATTTTTATCAAGACTATATTTAGCCAAATCGACTCCAACTCCTTTACCGAACGCTAAATCGACATCTGAGGGACTAGACCCATAAAAACTTGGCGAAGACGCAACTCCAAAGGTTGCTGACTCAATCGGCTGAAAACCGCCAGAAAAATCAAAATCATTAAAGGGCATGACTACTCTCCTGGTTTAATTGCCGAGTAAGGAAGGATCCATTGACATTTTACCTAATTTAAGCTCCATAGCCCTTTTTAACATCTCGTCTGAAATCTGAGCCGTTGCTTCCGCACGTTCAGGTGCTTGATCTATAAATTGTTCGGCTGTTTGCAAAGTTGGTTGAACAAGAGGTTGGGTAGCGTCGGCTAACTCATTAGATAATTGACTTCCAGAAACATAAGCGTCAGCTTTAAAGTGACTGTTAGCCACGGCATTTCGAGCCAAGTTAGCTCCCATAGGGGAGTTAACCATTGTTCCTTCTACGTTACTTGCCGATTGTTGATTTACTGGGTCACGAGACGATAACTCTCTAGGAGAAGGAAAATCAGAGCGATTATTTAAATTCTGTTCTAACTGTTTGTTATAAACAGCAAGAGCAAGTCCTGGGTTTGACTCCGCCCACACGGCTAAATCGCGAGTAGCAGGATCTTGCGGTGAGTAACCTAAATTTTTCAAAATTTCAGGTAATAAAACTTTACCTGCAGCTTGCTGTGCTTGCATAGTCAGCACATAATCGCGTTGCTCATTTGTTATTCCTTTAGGAGCGCCTTGTTTGGCGTATTGCTGTTTTTGTTCATTAACAGCTTGATCCCGTGCTCCGCTAAGCATTAATTTTGGCGTACCCATTAAAGGATTGCCTGCCATAAAACTTGGAGACTCCGGCATTGCTTGAGCCGAAGCCACGCTGTTAAGTAGGCTTTCTAGATCCGCTGCTTTTAGTCCAGAGGTAAGAGAACCCAGATCACGAGTTTGTACACCACCCGTGGCGGTAGCTAGTTCCCTTGCTGTTGGAGTAAGACGATTAGCGTCATCTACAAAAAATCTAGTGAAAGCAGCGGATGCGGGGTTCATATTATTACCGGGAGGGTTGTTTTGGGGAAGAGGAGCCTGATCAGGTCTGTTATTACCGGGAGGGGTGTATTGAGGAAGAGGATCTCGATTGGGTACGTTACTAACGGGAGGACTAGGTATGGATTGTTGTTGACTACCTGGTACATAACGCCCACTTTGTAAAAGTTCTTGAGCACCAATTCTTCCCCTCATATCGGCTTCTGATGCATACCCTAAATTTTTATAATTAGGTTCTGGAGCCGAACCTTCTAGCTTAGCTGATAGAGCTAATGCCCCACCTAAACTAGGAGTACCATAGGGACCTATGTTTTCAAGAAAAATTCTTAGATCGCGAGAAGTGGGTAGTAAAGAACCACCTGGTGTTTTATTTATTGTTGCTAATTGACCGGGGGGTTCTTGTGTGGCTAAGGCGCCATATCGTGCAATAGCACCGTATCTATCTAAAGAGCCGCCTGGATTTTGGTTAGGTACAACAGGAGCAGAGGGAGAAGGAGTCGCTCTGATATCAAAAAGACCTAGCTGACCTGGTGAAACAGGGTTAGGACGAAAAGAAGGGGGGATCGGTGTGCGACCTTGATTTACAGGTATTGGATCCGAACCTATAAAAGGCCTCCTGCTTCCAGAAAAATTCTGCGGATTTCCGCTTTTAGTAAAAAGAGAACCTTGCTTAATTCCTTGCGAGAAAAGTTCTACAGCTCTGCGTAAGTTAGGTTCCACGTAAAAGCGGGGCTACTTCTTGTTTAAATATAGCGCTCACCTCCATTTAGTGTAAAAGTAAATCCTGTCGGCCCTTGCTGTATCAGGAGGACCGGGTATAGCTTGAATAAACTCTCCGCCACTACGTTCATAACGGTAACGAGCTGTAACAGGGTCTTTATAGTTAGGAACATAAAGCATATGGGCTAAACGATCACACTCAAATTGGTAATTCTCTCTCCAGATTCTTGAGGTCTCCCTTTTATCTTGGATATTAATGGAACGACTAACATCACCGAAAATTGTTTCTTGACGACTGGTTGCTCGTCCAGTAGCCAGCTCAGTTAAGCGCTCGGCTTCTTCACAACGTTCAATTTGACCAACAATTTTGTCGTAATAGAACTCAGAAGGAATACTACTTGTAGCTTCTAAAAGTCGAGCATAGTCACCGGCAGGCACTGTGGCAATATTGTATCCAAGGTGATATGCACAACGACTAAAGTTAAAATCATCAAGTCTATAACCAAACGTCTGAGCAGGGTTACGGGTAAGTTGATTAACCGCAGCATAAATTATTTCTCTTTTAGTCGCATCGGTGGTTGTTGCTTGGAAAACAACACCTTGTTGCGCTAAATAGCTTTGAATCTGCTCAAGTTCTTGTTGAGAGAATTGAGACACTTTATTTAAGCACTAGATAAACTTATTCTACCCGATTTACAAAATAAAAATTTAAATTATTCTACGTAGACGACACCAGCAGCAAGAACCTCGTCCCAGTCAACACGAGTGATGGCTTTTAGCTGTTCTAACTTTGTAAAACGCTCTCCGGGCATAGATTGTTGTAGCTCTTTAATTTCCACAGCGGTTTTTATTCCTACTCCTTTAAGAACCTGCGTTAACCGCTCGGGAGTAGCGCCATTTATGTTGATCCGGTTCTCAAAAGGGATTTCTGGCTGAATAATTTGACGGCCACGGCGTTTTAAGGAGGGTTTTGCGTCCTTTTTATCTTCGCTACCTTCTACAATCTCAATTTGGCCTTTATGAGCGAAAAATACCTTTCCTGTCGTGGTTGAGCGGACCATTTTGTACTCACCTTCGTCGTGCTCACTCAAAATTTCAACTTTAACTCCACTTGGTTTGTACAAAACGTCTTGAACTGAGATAGTGGTCATTATGTAAGCAGTGTCTACGAATAGTTTACTAACAAATTTCAATTTCAGTTGTCATATTGCCATGCATAAAAAAACCCCTCCGAAGAGGGGTCTTGTATTTACCTTTAACTAGATCAGGAAGGAACAGTAGAGGTATAAACGTTGGACTCAATGAGACCAGCAGGCTGAAGAGCCAGATCATCACGACCGGGAGCTTCGTCAGCCAGGAACCAACACACTTCACAGATACCCAGAGCTTTGTTTTTGCCCCGAAGTTGTCCGTTAGTAGCGCGAGGATCGAACACACCGGATGCTTGTGCAAGACCAGAAGCGGCAGCACCGCCGAGGTTAGCCACAGCAAACAGTTTGTACTGAGTTTCGGAACCAGTCCGATACAAAGTAGCGCTGTTCCAAACGTTGTTGCTACTGTTTGCACCGTTTGCAATCCGGCTGCTGCTACCAGCAAGGGTAACGAAGAATCCGGAAGCAGAAGGTGTGGTATTAAGACCAACACCCACAGCAGGGCCAAGACCCAATGTAGGAGTGGCACTACCACCGCCAACACCGCTGCTGATAACGTCGCCACCGTCAACACGGAGCGCCAAACGATAAACATAAGCGCCAGAAGGCACTTTTACACCGTCAGTAAGATCAGCGCGAACATCTTTGTAAGCATCCGGTGAAGGAATGATTACATTGGCGTTCAAGAAGGGACTGTTAGCTCCGTTTAGACCAGAGCTGTAAGCCTGAGAGTAATACTCTAGTTGGCTAGTGGTGCCCAAAGCTTGGTACGACAGATCGACGTAACCAATAGCTTGTTGAGCAATCCAACCAGGGGTAAACACCACGCCAACTGGACCGCCGATTGGTTGGTTGGAATAGGTGGTCTCCGTATCGTTGGCATTACGGAACTGGAAGGTTTTCTCGTCGTGCCAATAACGAAGAACGTTTGTGTAGTTCCCAGGATAGATTTTGGAAACTTGAAGCTGATTAGCGTTAGTTGTCATTTTTAGTTACCTCCTCAAACGTTGAACGAGTAGGCAACAGTAACGAAGTCAGCGTTTAGAAGCTCGAAACCTGCGTACAGGCTCCAGATCATCATGATAAAACGGCTGAAATCGTCGTTGTTGTTAAGCAGCACTTGAGCATTGTTACCGCCGATACCGACGCCAACACTCTGAGGGCCGAAGAACATACCGATAGCACTGTCGTACGTAGTCGAAGTACCACCGATAGTTGCTGTGGCGGTTTGGGAAGGCATGTTGGTGGATTCGAAGAATCGCACACCTTCAAACACAAAACCGGTAGGCATGATGGGTTCGCCAGCCACGAAGGAGGCTTGCCCAAAACCCTGACCCATGTAGATAGCAGCGTTAGGCTGCATAGCAGACATGAGTGGGTTGATCTGACCGTTGCCGGGGTAGCGAGCCACTTCGCGGAAATCGCTGTTCTGACGCAGGTGCATCAGGAACGTGGGGTCGCAAACGCAACGATAGAAACCGTCTTGGTAGGTGGGGGTGTTCCGCTTACGCAGAGACTTCACCACGCGGAGAAGGTCATCCTTAACGTCAAACTTGGCTTGCTCTGAGTTGGTGTAGGTTAAAGAACCAACAGCCAAATTACCGGGGTAGTAGTAACCACCTTGGGTATCAGAAGCTTGACCTTTAGATACAGCTTTCAGGAGTTCATTAATGAACACCCGATCGCGCCAACGACGATAGTCGTCTAGCAGGGTCAAAGAACCAATTGATTGGTGGAAGGCAGTGAGATTACCGGTATCCAACAGCAAACGTTGGGCGGTAATTAGTGTTTCACGTGCAATCTTAAATGTACTTGCTTGTGTTGGATCACTAGGGTCGGCAGGACCGGTGTCACATTGTTACCCTAAAGGCTCTTTATCCTTTAGTTCTTACGGTTTACCATCCCGTAAGGTCAGACTATATCATCACCCATGATTAAATCGTTTGGGTGCGGGGCACTCGTGCCGTCTTATTGTCCACTGCCTTTATAAGGTGTTGGGACTCGCTTAACCACTCTTTTACATTACAAGTGCGGTTAAGATCTACTTTATAGAGCAAAGAAGGAAAAGCATAAGGTTGAACAGCTTGTATCAGTGTCCTACACTGAGCGCTGTGCCATCTTAGATAAAACTTTCCACTTTTTGAATGACGAACTTTTGTATGTTTAGCTCCTGTTAAAGACTCAATCCAATAACCAATTAAATCGGTTTGAATCTCATCTTCACAAACAGCTAACCACGCTGATCGTTCTATTTTAACAGATCGTGGCCTTTGTCGGTGACGAACCTCTAATGAACCATCATCTAACCAGAAATAAGCTAGTTCTCTCAAAGTAAGGTTTTCTAACACTTTTTCAGAAATAACTTTTATCCCTTTGGGATAAAGTAATTCGTAAATCGGAGTAAGAAGAATCTTACTAGAAGCACCAAACTCTACAAGAGGGTACTTGTTTCTGACTAGAAACTCTCTAAGAGTTGCTTTAGTTCCTAGGATTTTGTTTACTTGTTGTAACTGCCAGAAAGCATAATCTGCATTTCTAGTGGTTCTGCCTATACGAAGGGTTACGGAACCCCAGCGAGGACATTTAACAAGACAACCATCCCCTAAACTAAAGCCAATTAAGAGATTACGATCTGTTAACTCCATGGTAGATAACGGTAGTCGTTGAACCTTCTGATCATTCCTGATCAGCTTGGCTGCTGATTACCAGACCAGTATAAGTACAAAATGTACTGGTTGGAGGGCTTCCAGCAATTCACCCCGTTATTCAATGCGGATTACGCCGCAAGGGAGCTACACGTTAACTCGCGAAGAGTAACCAACACTTTGTCCTTCACGATATTGCGGCTGCTAGCAGTACCGATGGTCTGCTCTGCAGTACGCTCACGTGACTCTTTGCTTCCTGGATTGCCCCAAAAGCGATACAACTGTTATCCTAGAGGCTCTTTATCCTCTAGTTCTTACGGTTTACCATCCCGTAAGGTCAGACTATATCATCATGGTGCTAATTGCACTCATGCTCCGCGCTCGTGCCGCCTTATCGCCTTCATTCATTAAAGGAATGTTCAGGCTCGCCTCATACTCTCGTTTACTTTTTGTGTTGTAATGAGAATATTTGAGGGTGACTTTATACCTCATAGAGGAATGGAAGTCACAGCGGTAGTCGTTGAACCTTCCGATCTTTTCAGATCGGTTTGGCTGCTGATTGCCCAGTATCGCATAATGCGATATGGTGGGTTTCCAGCAATTCACGGAGTTTAATGACCGCCATCGCTAATCAACGGTCAAGCTGAACGGTTTGACCGGGTTGTTTTGCTGTTTTACACTCAATCTAGAGTGCTGCGAGGCTCTTTATCCTCACACACTACCTTAAGGGCGGTAGTGACAAGACTATATCATCACCCACAGCGCTATCTGTTTGGGTGCTCCGCGCTCGTGTCACCTTATCGGCTTCAAAGAGATACTTCTCTCGGTCAGCCTCGGTGTTAGTCGTTGAACCTTCCAATCATTTCTGATTGGCTTGGCTGCTGATTGGCCTCCCCTACTCAAGAGAGGGGTCCGGCTTTCCAGCAATTCACGGAGTTATTCGACCAGGATTTCGCCTGGAAGTTCCCTAGCTCACAATAAGCTCAGAAATCATGAACAACCACGGGTTCTGCAGCCATCTCTACAACGTACGCGGGATGCGGACGGTAGAGCTCTGCACCGAGCAGCTTCGGAAAATCATTGTCGACGAACAAAGCGCCAACCTCCGAAAAACTACTCCTTTATTTTAAGTCGTTTAAACAAAGTTGGTATATTGTTTGTCGCATTAATAGCGTTATCTATTTTTTTGTTTACCTTAAATAAATCTATATATTCTTCTGATTGCTTACATTTACAGAAGGACTAAACCGATGAGGTAACGCACGAATGCCTTCTCCCGTAATTCCATAAATTGACCCGAGATTAAAAGCGTAACGTGAGGACCTACCGCGATAGATGTAACGAGTTGGAGCTCCCATTAAACCGGGAACTTGAGCGTAAATAGTTTCAGTCAAAGTCTGACAATATACGGGAGGATTGTACCTCCATTCCGCTCTTGTTACTTCTGTAGCACCAGGTGTCGCTGTGGTAGTTAAAAGCGTACCCATTTGACGTGGGTGAGCCACGCCGCCGCCAGTGGTTCCTTCAGCTGACGTATTTCCCTCAGGAGTATTGTATGGGTCGTAAGATTGACTAGAAGGAGCGTCTCCGAAGTAATAAGTGTATGCGCCCGTATCACGAATACCAAAAGGAGGATTATAAGTTGTTGAAACCTTGGCGTTAGCTATTTTTTGAGTTGTAAATCCTCTAAAACCGGTGTAAACACTCATTTCTCCGCTTGGAGAATAATAAGTAAAGTTATAATCCGACCAATAACCAGAAACTGCAACAGGTACTGCCCTCCAACTATCGACTACGTAGGCACCTGAGTTAGGAGGACCTATAACGGGGCGTCCATAATCAGCGCCAAAATCGTTAACGCCATACCATGACACTTGATTTCCTAGCGAATCGACGTAACCGCTCGAAACGACTAGGTATTTTTGAGCTAAAGCCAGATCATCGCCAGCACGATAAGGTCCAGACTGTTGCTGATGCAGTCCAGTGTCGTACTTATAGTTAACAAGTGAAATGTAACCCACGGAAAACTCAACAGAGGGCTACTTTAAGTATACCTAGTTAAATTATTCGGCTGGAGGTTGTCTTTTAGAATCCACTGTGACGATATCTAAAGCAATTTTTTCCATATCCGACTTGTATTCCTCTTTAACAGAGGCAAGTTCTTTTTTTAGCTCGTCTAACTGAGCCAAAAGTGCTGAATTGTCTGAAGACTCGCGACGACGAGTGTGTCCGATAGGAAGAACCATGGTTAGTCTCTTTTACTATTAGTGTACTGCTGGGCTTTTCTTTTAGCACTAACCCTTTCGGGTAAATCCCCGCGAGTTTTTTCTTCATACTCACTGACTGTTGCTTCAGGGATTTCCCCACGCTCAGCCATTGCGTAAAATTTACGTCTTTGAGCCTCTGATTTAAAAGGAGCCATAGAAAAACCCCCGTTTCCGGGGGAATTTTAGTATTAAAACGTAAATTAAGCGGCGTCTAAGAACAAGAGCTTCTGACGGAAAGCGTCAGGGCTCATTTGACTCAGGTAACGCCAAGCTTGCTCGGGATTCTGATTCATGGTTTGGGAGAAACCATTCCACTGAGTGTCAGGATCGTTGCGAACTGCGCCTGCAGAAGCAGGAACAGCAGGCATGTCATAACGAGGTTGATAAGCTGCTTGCTGAGCAGGATAACCAGAGTTATCTGCATCTACTGGATACACTTCGGTGAAGAACCGGTTGGTGTAATCAGCTAGTTGATCAGGATCAGTAAGAATATGCTCCATTGCAGCGCCACGTGTGGCGATGGAGTTCATATTTTCGTTCTGAGCAATCAGAGCGTCTTCGAGAGTAACAGCATACTGATTAAGGATGCCGGGAGCCTCGATGCCGAAGTGATTAACGACTTGAGCGCTTGCGGGGCTTAGCTGGGGGGCTTGGCTGCGCCCCGTAGAAGCCTGAGAGGAAGCTTGGGTCGTAGAGACGTTGTTGGAGTAAGTCGGGGCTGCCGTAGGCGCTTGGTACGCCCACGGTTGGGCCTGTGAAGGCTGACTGTACTGAGGAATAGCCTGTTGCGTCGTCGCGTATTGTGGAGACGGTGCTGTTTGGCTGGGGAGTGGTGACATCCTGGACACCACCCGCTCCAGGCTGCCCATTGCTGCTTCCCACGGATTGTTCGGGGAGTAAGCGGACGGAGACTGGTTGTACTGGTTGCTGGTAGAAAGGACCGAACCCTGTGTTGCCTGCGATGGCATTTGGGCTGTAGGTACCGAAGCTACCGCCGGGGTACTGGTTTGCGCCACCCACTGCGGGTAAGCGGTTGAGCCCTGGTCCATTGCTGGCGCCGCCGAGGGGGCTGCTGCCGCTACCGGGCTCGGGATCGAAGCTTGGATCTGCTGGCTCATAGCTACCCGAGTAGGTTAGTTCTTGCGCGAGGTGGTCAAACGTCCTGTATAACAGGGGCGTTATGTTTAATCTAGGGTCAGCCCCTAAGGGTTGATCCGGGGCGAGAGGATGTGGCGTTTGCAACATCTGTGATAATAATACTAAAAATTGTTGCATTGCGCTTTGAGTTTGTTGGATCATCCTGAAAGGAAATCCTTTTAACATTTCTTCTCGCTCAGTATCCGTCTTATCCGGGAATAAATAGCGTAAAGCTTCGACACTGTCAACTCCTAATTCCTGCAAATTTCGGACAACAATAGACTTTTGGTTTATGTCGTAGGCCGTGTCCTCATAGACATCGCCTTGGAAGCGGTACGCAACAGTACGATCTCCATCTGGAGGTAAACCAAAAACACCACGTGGGACTGCAGAAGTTGAAAGCGCTTCTTGCATCATCTGTTTTAGTTTTTGGTCAAACTTTTGCTGTTCTACTTCAAAGCGAATTGTCTCTTCAGATGAATCATCGGCAACAGGTTTAGGCTTTTTGAGCTTAACAACAGCGGCAAAACTATCTTTAAAAGTTTCTTCTTGGTGGTAGAGAATCATCTCCAACAACTTACAGAACCCGTACACCAAGAAACTTTTATTTTTTCTTAGTGCTGTGGCTTGAGCGCGACCCATCAAACCCTTAATTTCTGTGGCAGTGGCACCAGCAGAAACTGAAATTTCATCAACACCGCCTAATGCTGTCCGAATTTCTTCACGCAGCATTAAAGCCCATCGGTTCATGTCCCCGTTAACAGGGTCTGGTGTCATGTAACCAACACGATCCGAAGGCTCGACGTTGGCAATAATTCGAGGGACTCTCAGCCCGCCCATCAAACCACTGGAACCAAAAGGCTCGCTTACTCGTGTCGAGGGGGTATCGCGACCAGCAAATCCACTTTGACTACTAATTGTTGGACGGAAAGTGCGATCAGAGTCGCTAGCTTCGACAAGATCACTACGAGGACGCGAACTAATAAGTGTCGGATTACCAAAAAATTCAATATTTTTAGCAATGTTCGTATTTAAGGTGTCATGAAGAACAATTTGTTCCATAAAAGGTTCAAATTCGCCTTCACCAGAAGTACCACTACTGTCTGGTTTGTTAAGAACCTCAACAGCAGGTATAAATCCAAGTGTATTTTCTCGCGTATTTCTTGAAGTGACGAGTCCTCCTGGCTCCAGGTCAAAACTCAACTCTGTATTAGACTCAAATTCAGATATACGTTCTTCGGTAATAGAAATTCGGACATAGCGTTCGTTTAAACCTGCTGTATCAGAAGGTAAACCAATGTTAGAACTACGAATTTTATATTTGTAGATTATTACAACTTCATCTAAGTTTCCGTTTACATCGTGGTAAACACGATACTGATCTTTAGAAAAAAAGTATATTTGATACTTTAATTTAGGGTCAGGTCGAAAATAAAATAAGCCACATCCGTCGATTAAAAAATTACGAATAATCGAAGGAAAACGAATATCAATTTTATTTAAAGTAATCAAGCTATCTAAAAATTTAGATCTAGCTTTATAAGTGTCTTGTTCACAATAAAAAGTCAAGCCCTTCTTAATCATCAACAGCGTCATTTGCTGGATGTGACTAAGAACGACTAAAGTAGACGCCTGCTTGGATCTATCTTGAGTCCGCGAAGCCTCAAGAATTTCTTGAAAGCGTTGACGGACTCCGATCTGGTCGGCCATTCTGTTAACTACACAACGAAATTAAAAATTTAAAATTAAGCTTTTTTACCTGCAGCTTTAACTTTTTTAGCTTTCCTCAAAGCTTCCTTACGCTTCTCCATTTTTTCTTCCTTATCTCCATGTTTACCCTCGTGCTTTGCCTTATTGGCAAAGTGCTCACGGAGTTGTTCGGGCATCTGGTTAGCCATCGGGAAGCAGATAATTTCTTACTCTATCTAGTTTAAACAACTCTGGCGGTAATAGGTCATGTGGGTACGCTTGTAAAATATGATCTTTTCGACCTAAAGGATCTGTACTCCCCGGTAAAGCTTTATAAGAATCTAAAAAGTCTAACATTTCTTGGCTGTAGGCAGGAGCATGTGCGTTAGGGATATCGTCGTAGCAATGAGAAAACGATGTGAGTTTTCGTTTCATCCGAGCCGAGTCACCCATCCAAGAAAAATGCCAACCGCAATCGCAATCCCCCACAACAAGGCCATTGTCCTTCATTCGGATTTGCGAAGGTGTTTCTTCTAGGTGATTGTATAAAACCACGGTCCCACAAGTCCAGTTATTTGGGGGTCTGGAAGGATCACCTTTCGGATCAATAACTCTAAGATCTGCCCTCCCGTAAAACATAGGCATCGACAGACGTACACACCGGTCTGGATTCGCTTTCGCAATTTCGACAGCTTGTAAAACCGCCTCCGGTTTCGGTATTTCATCGACATCACTAAAGAAAAAGACGGAATCTGGTGGAGTTAAGCGCATCCCCACAGCGAGAGCGTCGCGTTGTGCGTATTCCCGTACCCATGGATTAGGAGCTACTTCCTTAGAAGGCAACTCAACGTGAAGAACTTGTATTTTTTCCTCAGGTAAACCTAGTTCTCGAATCGTATCAAGACAAGTAAAGGGTTTTGGGTCCCCTTTAAACGTCAAATTTCCATCCGTAATGATAAAACCGTCAACAATATCCTTTAAAAGATTTACCCTTAGTTCAAGGAGTTCTTTTTCGTCAAAATATAAAAAACAATCGTAGAGCACGACCTTTAGGCGAGTGTCACTATGATGCTAGCACTGACTTGGTTGGATTACCATCTCCTGCTCGCACTGTAAGAGAGCTTTGTGTTGGTCCTTTCTGAGTTGCCTTATTGATCGCAGACTGAATCAGCCTGTTTTTTACATCTTCCATAAACGTTTCGGAACTATGCATCGGTGAATCAGGCTCGTAAGCTTCTTTTCGTGTAGGAAAAAAATCGTGCCTCATTGGTTGATCTACGCTGCGTTGATACTGAGTTTGCTGACCTGCGGCAGATTCCTGCTTTGCAAAAGCATCCGAGAAAAAATCCCTAGCTTGATTAAAAGGGTTAGACATAATTAGCTTGCCTTTCTCTTAATATACTCAGAAGCTCTCCGACGAGCCTCACGAGCTTTTTCTGTATTAGGAACGTGGGTATTGACGGGTTTATTACCAGCCGTTTCTTTTTTCTTTTTTTCGTCCGTTTCACGTCTTTCGGCAGGGCTCATTTGTGCCCACGCTGAACGAGGTAAATAACGTTCTGTGCGCCCGTGCTCGCGAGCTAAATCAGGCATTTCTCCTTTCCTCATCCCTGACCTTTTCTTGAATTGCTCTATAAAGTAAATCTTCTGTTGTAGATGCAATGATCTTAGCTAAAGTTGGATCTAACGAATCAGAACTAAACCTAGACCTACTTTTAGTAAGTCCTCTAAGCATATCATCAGAGGTAGGTAAGTTACGCTCTCGATAGCTTTTACCCGATCCAGTTAAGGCATCGACAAGTGATGAAGGGGTCATTGTTTTTCTCGGTTGGATTCGTATTCTTCTTTAGTCTGCCAATCTTCTTTACCCCATTGGCGTAGACGATTGCTCTCGGATTTTTTTCCTTCGTAGGAACCGCCAGCATCTTTATAATACTTCACAGCAAGCTGCATGGCACGAGCACTGTGCCCTCCCATTTTTTTACGGGCTCGTGCTTTTGCTTGTGCCCATTTTTCAGGGTCACGTTTTTTAGCAATGTCTGCCATTAGTAAAGAACGTATACGTGATCTACTGTGCTTATTCCGCTTATTGCTGTGGCAGATACAGGTAAAAATACGTCTGTACGAATATGATCAAAACTAATAAAAGAGCTGGGAGAATCAGCTAATTGAACAATTAAAGTTTTGTCTGCAGCTTTGTTCGACGTCTCCACATACAGAGCTCTGCACGCAGGAAAAACTTTATTAGTTCCCGCGCTAACCATAAACCCACTGGCATAGGGAAGAGTGGCTGAAAAACCATAACGACTGCCAAAAGCCCTAACGTCCATGTTTACTCAACTGTTTCTATAAGTTTAGCCAAATAAACCGCAGCTTTCTGTAAATCCTCTTTTCCATTTTTTTCCTCCCAGCGCCACATGTACTTAAAAATACAACACTCTAAATACCCTTGAAATTTACTAAGGCCGACAGATGCTAGCTGCGCGTCATAGCATTCCATACCATTCCGGACATAATAATCTGGGTTAGTATTGTCCTTTGGCGGGATTAAACCAATAGATTGTTCCATTTTTTGATTCTATGTACTTCCGCAATGCATAGGCTTCTAATTTTGGTAAAACTTCACACTTATGCTTTTTGTTCAAAACGTAGCAGATCGATACAAAACGGGCACCGCCATGTAACACTGTTTTATATGGTTAACATACTTTCACAGCATATCAATAGGTCGGGATCACATAATAAATTTTTTGTGTATTTGTCGTCGTCATGACAAATCAGCCCACAAGGAAGGATCTCGTAATGGTCTTTAACCTTACGTACAGGAACGCAACGCCTATGCTCAAAACCAAAAGGAGGGTTTTCAAAAGCTAAACCCATCGAGCTCCGGTCAGCTATAGGCCAATTTCTAATCCCAACTTTCTCATAACTTTTCTGAGGATCATAGCTATCGGAACGAATATAGTAGTCTCCGTCTTCTTGGTTTAGGATCATAGCTCCGTAATAAGGATTAGCTAAAGCAACGAAAAAACTAACAGAGTGGTCTACAACTAAAACATTGGGGACTTTATAGCCCTGAGTAGACCAGACATTAGGGGTTTCTTTAGTAAGGGAATATCGGTAATAGTTATCAAAAGGAATTTTTTTATTATATTTTTTTTCGTATCTAACAAACCCAGGTTCAAGCTCGTACTTAGCTAAGACTGGTTTCCACTTCAAATAGTATTTAAAATTGTCATAAGTCATTAACATATCATTTTCTGTATAGATATAGTAATCTGCTTTTTTGTTTAAAATTGCCAAAGCTAAATCTGTCTTGTGAGCCCAAGTTAAAAACCAACCTTCGTACCCAGGAGAAGCAACTTTAACTTGTATATTTAACTTACTAAACTCGCTTAAAAGGGTTTCTAAAATCTCTACGTCGTCTTGAGAATCATAATCTATGTAAATATTTGTTTCAAAAGTAAACGGGAACTCCATATAACCACGCAAGAGATTGACCAAACAGTCAATGCGCTCTAAGGGTTTATGCGCCGTGATGGCAACCCAGATCTTCTTGGACATAAACCCCAAAATACTCTTAGTACTCTATTGAATAATTGCCTCGCCTTTGTAAATAAGTTATTAAATGCGTGTATGCGTCTAAAAGGTCGTCGTGCGACGTTGCCCCCACATTGATAATCTGATCAAACAACGCATCAAATTTTCTATATCTGTTAAACACAATCTTTTTATTTTCTAGCAAACCTAGCGTCCCTCTAAAACGAGCTATTTTATCTCCTCTAAAACCGTTAACTTCATGAATATGTAAATTACTCAATCCCCTCTCATTTAACAAAACTCTTCTAAGGTCCGCCGCTAAACTCGCTTGGTAAGCAACTGACTCAACTACTAGCGTAACCGTAGAATAAGTCGGAAAATACGTATCGTTCTGAAAAGATAAGATTCCCCATTCAAGTAGCATATCGCACAGCAAATCTATTTTTTCTAGATTTCCAATAGACCGACATTGGTGAGAATCAATAATGAAGTATTTGTCTTTAAGCCTTCCGCCTAAAACAAAAGCTGTATAGTCGCTGGTTTCATTTCTACTTGCGGATAAATCAATACCGATAGCCAGCGAATCAAATTCAGTTTCAACTTCAGCTCGAACAAGCAAGTCTGGAGAAACAATTAAATCCGTGGTTAACACCGGCTGTTGCTGGTACTGGAAAGCAAATGCCACAGGGTCGAGTTCTTTCTGACCGAGTAAGTACTGAACACTCCACTGCTCAGGCCAATAACTTACGGGGTTGCCTTGATTGTCGTAAGTGACAGCTTCTTGTGTCACTTGTTTCCAATTTTTTTCCGGCGCAAACATTGTTTTATGTATATCTAACGGGTGAAAACGCGTACCTAAACAAATAGCTCTACCCCCTTCAAAAATAATTGGTGCGATAACAGATGACCAGTTGTTGTTCATTTCATCTCTAATAGCAGGGTTTCGTATATCGGCGCTGCTCTTGATGGGGTCGTCGATGAAACAGTTGCTTACAACAAATCCATTCGCAATAAAATTATGATCTGGATGGTCTATTTCAAGGTCATAGACAATGTGCGTTCCTCCGCTAATTTTTTCAACTCCGGAAACGGTGAGGGTCTCCCAGCTTTGTCTGTAACCTGATGGTGAGCCACATGGCATTGACGGCAAAGCGTTATAAGATTGCAAAGAATGTTGTTTGACCGATCGTGATCTATGTGATGAACACACAGGTTTGTTCGCACTGTCCCGTCTTTTGTAGATAACTTCTTCTCCTTCGTATTGCAACCGACACAGATGAAACTGTCCCGATTTAAAACTATCTTCCTCAGTTTTTTGAAGTCTCCTATATAACCCCCATGCTGGTAATTTGGGTTGTCCACACCGGTCATTTTTTTGGAATGATTTAAATCTGCACACTGGCGAGAACAAAACTGTGTCGTATGCGATGTTGGGCGAAACCTTTTGTTGCAATACAGACACACCTGAGGTTTTAAAATTTGCTTCACCTGCCCCGCACAAGTCCGAGAACAACACAGAATTTTTTGATCGGTGCTTAATCTCTGAGCTAAACGGGAAGACATAACCGTGAATATCTCCTGACAACAGGGGCATTGAATCTCTACTTGAAATTTTCCTAGTTTTTGCCAACAAGTTGTACAGATTCTTTGTGTGCGTTGTTTTGCCTGACCGCAACTCAAACAAACTTTTAGTTGATTCGCAGGCGGATACTCCGATAAGGGTTTGCCCTGTACTAATATCTCCCGCCCATTCGTACCCTTGGTCTGTCGTAAGGAAAGGATGCTCGGGAGTTGCGGAAATATAACGGTTATCTGTTGTTCTAATTCGAACAATTTTTGAGGAACAACGCCGTGTAGCTGCTGCCACGTCGCTCCAATCAATTTGATGTGTTTTTGAGTTTCTGACAGCAATTTGGAAGCGTCCTGGGTCTGCATAAATTTTTTTAATTGGCTGTTCGCCTTTATCTGTCAAGATTAGTGTATTGCCCGTAAGACACAAGTGTGCGCGTTTTGAGGTAATTGATCCTCTAAGACCTGCAGCGCGTAATGTGAATTCTTCGTCACCTACTCTAGGAATACCTGCGTATTCAAAATCAATAGACCAACCAACGTCACTTTGCATACCTGGTTTAAGCCTGCAATTAGGAAATATTTTTTTAAACTCAACTGAGTCAACAATTTGTTTGATAATTCGACTTTTAGGAATAGCAGTAGCAATGTTGTAAGAAATGTAAATTATCTGTAAGGGCATTTTTGCTGCTGTATGTCTTCCTATACACCACGCAGTGAACATATTTAACACGGTACTTTTCGCTGAACCCCTGGGGCTTAGTATATCAAGGTTTGATCCTGCTATATCTAATAAGTACTTATTGCTTTCATTTGTTATCAAGTGTGTATACCACTCCAACATATGTCTTGCTGGAGGTTTATCTAAAAGAGTACAAAACGTTTGAAAATCACCCGCTGCTTTGGTGTAAATAGAGTTCTCTCTTGTGCTCGAATCTTCAACAGCGCGAACAGCATTTAACTGAGCCCGGCGACGATAAGCAAAAGTTTCCCGGCTAGGCATGTCAGTAAGCTGGCAATGTCGCTATACTAATCGTACTTCAAGTTTACCGTAAAAGTGGCAAAAGTACTCTGGTACGGAGATGCATGTTCTAACACAGGATTTGGTCGTGTAACAACTAGCGTACTAGAACACTTACAGAAAGAACATGAAGTAGAGGTTATAGGAATCAACTATAACGGAGACCCTCATGATCTTCCCTATAAAATTTATCCAGCATCAAACTTAGCTTGTCCGGATCGTTTTGGTATTCCACGGCTACCGGAGTTGATCGACAAGATTAAACCTGATATTTTTATCTGTTTAAATGACGTTTGGATTGTAAATCAAGTATGGGAACGCATTCAATTCCTGAAAGATCAGTACAAATTTAAGTTTATTGCTTATTTTCCTATCGACAGCGAAGCTTATTACCCTGAAATGTTGCGGAATATTCCGCATTGGGACTTAGCCATAACATTTACAGTTAACTGTGCTCATAGAATTCTTAAACATAACATCCAACCAAGCAGGCTAGGTGTGTTACCCCACGGTGTAGACACATCTAAATTTACTCCTATGCCTCGGGATGAAGCTCGCGATGCACTAGGAATTCCAAAAGATAAATTCATAGTTTTTAACGGGAATAGAAACCAACCTAGGAAACGAATAGATCTGACAATACAGGCTTTTGCTAAGTTTGCAATTGGAAAACCAGATACAATGCTTTACCTCCACATGGGGGTAAAAGATCTAGGTTGGGACATAACCGCTTTATTTAAACGGGAAATGTCTAAGTACGACCTAGACGACAAACAAAGATTGATTTTGACATCGAACGAAATAAATTATATTGCGGCTCCACCTGACGATTTATTAAACAAAATTTATAACTCATGCGACGTTGGTTTAAACACCGCCGACGGGGAAGGTTGGGGTTTGGTTAGTTTCGAACATGCCAGTTGTCGTAAGCCACAGGTTGTGCCAAACCATACGGCATGTAAAGATATTTGGGAAGGGGCTGGCCTGCTTATTGATATTTCTACGTGGGTAACGGATAAAGATCTAGGTGTAGAAAGAGGTTTAGTTGATGTAGACGACGCTGCATCACTACTTACATCCTTATATAACGATAAAGAAACTTACGATAAAGTAGCTGACGCTTGTTTTGATGTAACGCAACGTAACGAATATCGTTGGGAATCCGTTTCAATGGGATTCACTAAAGCCATCTCTGATCTCCTCGCTTGATATGCAAACTACATTCCGCTTTCGCCACGTCAATTCAGACGTAACCTTCCCTATAAAAAAAGAATGCGAAGGCATTCCCAGTGTTTATAGACAAGCCGAAAACCTTAAAGGTAGTTTTACAAGAATTGTTTACGGTTTACCCAAAGATAGCGTGGGTAATTTTAGCCCTTCGATCCTACAACACAATAAAAATACCTATATTGCCTGGAGGTCTCAACCCGAACCTTTTGGTTTTAAGTACGACAACAACTATTACTATTTAAATAACACACCTACAGATATTTATCTAGGTCAACTAGCTGATGATTGCACGGTTCTTGGGGCTAAGAAACTACGCTCCACGCCGCACCGACTTAGCTACGAAGACCCTAGGTTGTTTGTGGGACCAGATGAACAGATGTACGTACAATTTGTTACTTCTAAATATGCCAGTAAGTACGACTTAAAAGGTAAAAAGCTATTTGATTTCCCTAAAGTAGCAGTCTGCTACGTTGATCAAACAGGGGAAGCAGTCAGCGCTGCGATTCCGCCTATAGGAAAAAATAGAATTAAAGGCGAAACAGAAAAAAATTGGTGCTTTTTTTCACATGAGGGTTTGCTGCACTGTCTGTACTCCATCAGACCTTTTGTTATTGAACGAGAAGATAAGACCTCAATAACAATAAACAGTGATGTTCTTGAAAATGTAACTAAAGGAACGCCAACGTTCTGTTCGTTGCCACCGCTAGAAGTAGATGAAGGAAACCTTGTGTTTTATCACTGGAAACACATGACGTTTGACCAAAACGGTCAGCCTTATTTGCTTTATCACTTAGGCGTTTTTATGGTAGATAAACAATTTACAAAGATAACCCACGTGGCAAACGAGCCTTTATTTAGTGGGTCACTGGAAGATACACTAATCACCTGGACAGATTACGTAGGTAATCCAGTTTCCAAACAACCAGCGGTATTACTGCCCTTTGGTGCCTTTATAGAAGACGGAGAACTTGTAATGTCGCTAGGAGTAAACGACGCTTTTATGGGGATTTTACGTTGTCCTATAGATGAAATACTAAAAAAATTACAAGAAGTAAGTTAAGACTTTTCTTCGCGTTCTAAAGTAGACCAAATAATTAGACCTGCATCTTCAAGTAAAGACGATATTGTCGGTTGATCTTGGAAAGTATTCGCTAACTCGCGTAAACAACGATCCGCGCCAGCTAACAGTAGCCCTCTACGATCTAAACCGTCAGAAATAGCACGTACTGTTTGTATGTGGGATCTTAGTTCTTTTTGTAAAGACGCAATTTTTGTAGCTGCTGTGGCATAATCAAGCATACCTTGAGTGGTCATATTTCTTACATTTGTAATATCCATACGAAGTTCATCGATTTCAATTAGAAGAACTTTACGTAAATCTTCTTTTGGGTACTTTTCTTGAGTCCACGCGGTTAAATCTGCGATACTACCTGCGTAAGACGGTTTTAAGAAACGTGCATAAAGATAAGATTCTATATCGCTTGTCGCATTTTTAGCGTAATACGCAAAAGCATCCCGGTCTGATTTTTCTAGCAGACCTAACCAGTCTCCTACTGTGGTGCTATTTCCTATAGTCGAAATCATTAAGCAAACGACGCACGTCCTTGGAAGACTCGCTGTGTTTTATCGCGTTCAAGTGCTCGTCGACCTTCGATATCAGCCCTGCGTAAAACAAGTTGACTTTCAGTATTTGCTTGAGCTCTAGCAATATCTAAATTTGTATAAGCAGTCTTTAAAGCTAGTTCATTTTGTCCAGCTAAAACCTGACCGCCTGCTTGAGCTAAAGTTGTGGCTGTTGGTTGTAGTAGTGACGTTTCTCCTGTAAGAGTTTTACCCGCAACATCGGCTTGGCTTGCAAGAGTTTGTTGTCCTAATTGAGCTGTTCCTTGTTGCGCCCCCACACCGAGTTGGGAAGCTCCAGCTATTTGTTGTCCGCCAAGAGTTGTCTGAGATTCAATACCAGACCGACCCACAGCGCCTGTTTCGCCAACTAACTGCTTACCTATTTCACCTATTGATTTAGACCCTGTTTGAGCTAAAGCAGAAGCAGCTTCACCATATTGTTTAGCAAAATCTTTTGCTGTTTCAACAGGTGTTAGCTCAGTGGCGAGTTTGCTTTCTGCTGCTTTAGTTTGAAGACCAATATCTGAAGCAGCATATTGACCGCCAATACCGGCTTGTAAACTAGCCGCTGCTCCTTGCTCAGCTACAGCTTCGTTTCCAGCGCCTAATTGCATTGTCTGAGAACCAGCGGCGTCTATTGCTGTCAAGCCAGCTAATGTTCCTAGCGCAGTTGTAGCTCGCTGTTCGGCTCCAGTTAGACCTACATTACCAGCAGATAATGTACCGCCATAAAGCATATTAAAATCCGCCATTGGATCTTTATATTGTTGCTGCTGTTGCGGTTTATTAAATATGGAACTACCTAAAGATCCAAGACCTCCAAGGATCGATCCAATACCGCCGAGCGTAACAAAAGGTTCTGGCATATCAGTTTTTTAGTACTTTCTTCTCATCATTCTAAGCACGAGTGCGAACACGGGCCGAAAATGGTGCCGCCCCAGTATTAAAAGCTTCACTGAGCGCACCCATAAAATTAACATTAGGTTGCTGTAAAGCTGTCATCAATGATGCGGTTAGTGCTGCACTACGAGTCTGAGCCTCAATTTGAGTTTGAGATATATCGCGCCACGCCTTAATGTTCTCTAGTTCAACTTGACGCTGAGTATTAAGTCTTGATTTTTCTAACGAACCGCGTTCGTATTGAGCTGCAATTTGTTGCTGACGTTCAAAATCTTTAGCTCTTTCGGTTGCAACAGCTAAGCGTCCTTCTCGTGTAAGCTCAAGTAATTCCGGGGGAAGCATTGGAGGGTTTTTTGTCTGACCAGTTATGCTCGTGCTTTCCGAACCTTTAGACGCTGGTGCATTTAGTACTGTTGGACCTTTTTTGCCGGGCTCAATATACCCGGTAGGAAAAGCACCTATAACGGCTTTATAAGAAGGAGCTGATTGAAATCCATAATTCTCACCGGCATAAAATTTACCATCTTTCTGCGCCCCCAGGATTAAATCCTCTACTGCTTTTTGTTCTTTAGTTTGTTCTTCTTTAGCTTGTTGCTTTGCTGTTTCATCTAATTGTGCTTTTTGTATTTCTCTATAGGAACGTGGATAACCACCAAAAACTTTTTTATACGATTCCGGACTTTGGTACCCATATTTCTCCCCTGCATAATATTTTGCACTTGCGTTAGGTGTTACAAACCCCTGAGAAGCTCCTACATCTGGAACAGCAGATTTATTGAGTGCATTATTGTGTAATAAATTAAGGGGAAAAGGAAGAAAGTCTACTCCCATTTGTACCGCCTCCTCATAACTTGGAATAGCTTCCAATGTTGCCCTGCCCACAGAGGGCATTTTGTTTATACTTTCGTTTAAGAATGCAAAAGGATCCATGGTTATACAGGGGTAGCGACTTGACGCAAATCAGGATTATTTGCGTATGAACCTTGACCAGAAATAGCAGTAATCGTAGAGTTTAATAAAGTTTTTGCTGCGTCATAGGCAGATGAATACTTTTGTTGCTCAATATCTCCGATAGCTTTTTGTTTAACTTCTTCTAGACTGAAACCTCGTTCTAACCCAACTCGCGCTTGTTCAAACTCCTTTTCCATTTGAGCTTGCTTAAAAGTTTGACCTCCCACAAGCTCTTGTTGCTTAAAGGCAATCTGACCGGCAAGTTCTTTTAACATCCGTTCACGAGCACTTAAGTTTTCCGCTTGACGCTCCCTTGTCTCTTCAAGCCGTTTATATACTGCCGGAGTCGATTCGACGGGAGGTAAACCAAGGAGTCTACGCTTAAAATTTTCTTCAGCTTCAAACTGCTCCCTATTAAGATAGGTATTAGATCCAAGAAAATACTTACCTGTATTTTCGCCTGCGGAAGCATAAGCAGCGGGAGAGAAAGCACCAGCCGCTTTTTGAGCTAAAAGTTCGGTAGCGGTCTGTACTCCCAGTGTTTTAAGTAGCTGCACCAACAGCCCTTCACCACCAAGAGCACCAGCAGCAGCAACAGGAAGAGCCATATCAATCAGGAACTAGCTGGGTTATCGAAAGATGTGCCTGAGCGAGGCTTCTTGTTATATTCTACACCTTTAGTCTGTAACTCAGCTAAAACTCCATACTCATTTTGTTTAGCAGATGGGTGTGCAGCTGTCTGAGGAAAATTAGACTTTAAATACGCCTGTAAAAAAGCAGACGAATTTAAATCCGGGCTTTCCCGTCGTACATCTCTCTCAATTAACTGATGTTGTTTAGCGTTCATCAGCCTAATTCTTGATAAGCTTGCGATGGAGGAATTACAGAACTTGCAGGAGCATTCAATATCGAATAGTTTGACCCGTAATTAGGCATATCATACGCTGGAGGACGTTGAGCGCTCAACATATCCATATGCTCATCCCCTTGATTTTCTAAATTATGCAAGAAATTGAGGAACATTTCCCCAACTTCAGGATTATTTGTAATTAAATCAATAAGCTCTAGAATTTCTTGTTCGTGGTGTGGGTCAGTAACCCCAGCCTGGAGTCTGTGCTGAAGTTGATTGCGATAAACGGGCTGAGTGTTGTCTGGGGGTGCGTTTAAAGAGCGAGTAGCGCCCATATTCATCATATGTTCGTCTTCCATCCCAGGAGCGGGAGGCAACGTCTGACAAAAAGTCCTCATAACCACAGCGGTCATGGGTGCGGCAGCGGCTTGTTCGGCTGCGGTGATCGGAACGGGAAGCCCCAGAATCCGAGCAGCTAATTCATAATCCTGAGGCGAAAACACCAGAACACACCACTACTGATTCCTCTATTGTAGGCATTATTTTCAATAAATCGCCGGGGACAATGTTCAACGTCAAACAAATCCGTTCGATAACGTCTGGAGAAGGTATATATTTGGTGTCGTAGTAGATCTTGCGCGTTGTAGTAGGCGACAGATCTGCTAGTTTACTCAGCTTAAAAGAAGATAAACTTTGTGCGTCGACGATTGACTTTAAGTTATTTATTAATTTACCATACGTTGTATACGAAGAGTAAAAAGGCATAGGATTAGTGTCAGTATAAAATTAGTATAGTAGTTAAAACCCAAGATTTTTACGTCTTACAAAGCTAAGATCGTAAGTTGTGAAGTCTAACGGAAGAGTAGGTGTATTAAAAGGAGACTCATACACCTCACCTTCTATGTGTGCTTGCCACGCTGGTGACCACTTGGCATGAAGATACTGCTTATTAAGCTCATGAGCGACATGTATCCCTTGGGCTAAAGCTGGCTCACTACGCCAAGTCTGGCTCCCGTCCTCATACGACTCAGTGGCCCACCCATGGTAATAAGGAACACCGACAGACATCTCACGTTTAATCTCTTGATGCTTAAACCGCATACCGTAATCCATATCTTCGCAGTAGCCAGGGTATAAGTTTTCATCAAATAGACCAAAGTTTTGTACAACCCAGTCTTTAAGAAGAAAAACATCCCAGCTTCCGTTTAGCCCGTGGACAATCCCTGTATCCGGATCGTCAGCTTTTTCCTTCATGGCTTTTAAAAAGCCAGGGGTAAACATAATATCGTGATTCGTGATCACCCAATAAGGGTTCATCATGGCCGACTTAATAATTAAGTTCCACGCACCAGAACATCCAAGATTTGCAGGAAGGTGACAAACTTTAACTTTCTTTACGAAAGCATGAGGAATGTGTTCTAGCGCATCAAGTTCGCGTGTAATTTGATCTCGGCCATTATTGTTAAAAACTATAAAAGTATCAACAGGGTAATCAATACTATAAAACAAGCGATAAACCCAATGAGGAGCGTTAACTACCGCTGTACCAATAACAGGAATAGATTCCATTTTAAAACCAATGATGCTAACATAGTAGCACTCACAGAAGCCTTATGACTAAATTTATTTGGGGGCCAGAAGAAAGCTTAATCCTTCCTCTACCTGAAATTTCTTTTCTTATGAATAACGATGACTCTGGTAGGTGCCAAATGCACCAAGTAGGAATACCAGAATACGAAATTATAAAATGGGCAAAACAGTTTGGAGATAAAACAAAAAGATTTATTGACTGTGGTGCCCATATGGGAACCTATTCATTATTATTGGCAGACGAATTTAAACATGTAGAAGCGTTTGAAGCTCAGCGAAGAACATATTTCCAGCTGTGCGGCAACATCTTTATGTTTGACAAAACCAATGTATCTCCTTACCACGCGGCGGTTACGGACGAAGAAGGAGGTAATGAAATTGTAGAGTTGTTTATTGTGTCCGAAGATGGTGGCGGATCTACAATCTTACCTTTACCAGAAAACCAACCCGTACTAGCAACCGAATACATTGACACGTGCTACATAGATAACTTCGAGTGGAACGATATAGGACTGATAAAGCTTGATGTAGAAGGAAATGAACTCGCTGTTCTGCGAGGAGCGCACGATACGATTATTGACTCTGGCTACCCTCCAATTATTTTCGAATCAAACTCACACGCTTGGAACGTAAAACACAAAAGTAAATTATTTAACTATTTACAAGTTAAGTTTGGTTACTCGATTGGTGAAATTAAACCGTTTAACAATATGTTTATCGCGGCAATTAAAGATAAATAACTATTTAGATTTTTCTAACAATCTGCTTTCTGACGCTCTCTTTGCGTTGTACTTTGCAGAACATTTATAGTGACAAAAAGGTCCTTTACGGTCAGGTTGTTTTTGTTTCTTGCCGCACCACGCCTTGAGCTTTGATCCTTTCAGGGAAAACGAAACGCCGCACGTCGGACACACAGCGTGTAAAACAAAAATTTTCATAAAAAAAGAGAGACTCGGTTATTAAACCCGAATCCCTCCCTTAGAGCAAGCTAGGAAAAGTAAAATTATTGTGAAGACAGCCCATATTTTGCTTTGACTGTATAGCGAGCTAACGCAAAACAATCTACCCTTGGATACCTTTTTACAACTTCTCCCGTAAGTCCGTAAACAACTGTGTCATTGTAAGGATTTTCCAGCCTGCATCGATCTAGTTCCTGGCTATATACCTCTCTATATTTACTAGAGCGGTCATATACATCTTTAGAGTTCTTCATTCCTGTTTGAAGAATTGAAGCTCCAAAAAGCATTACAGCCCAAAGAGTTGTAAATCCTAAGATAAGACCCAAAAGACTAGGAGACTGGTACGCAAGAGCAGTTACAGGAAGGTCTTTACCTTTGAGATCAAGTTTAATGTCGTTAGTCATGTGAAGTAGGTGTAAACCATACGTATGGTAGCACATTATGACTTCTTGTCAACCCTCAGGGGGCTGCTAGTATATTGATGTCAACAAAGAGACACAGCACATGGCCGAGGCTCCACCTCTAGATCAGAAATATACAATAACCCACGGCTGGTATAAACATCTTACCGATGGTTATGAAATTATTAAAAAACATGAACCAGCAAAAAAATTAATTTTTGATCCTAAAAGCGAAAGGCTTATTGTCGAAATAGGCATGTATGAAGGAGCATCAACTGTTTGGTGGATCGATAACTTCCTAACGCACGAAAATAGTAGGTTAATCGGAATTGATCCGTTTACCGGGTCAAAAGAGAACATTGAGAACCCAGAAGCACACCCGACCTTAGATAAAATTGAAAAAATTACAAAGAAAAACGTATCTTTGAGTCAACACCCAGAAAAAGTTGATATTTATAAAGGTTGCAGTTGGGATTTGTATTCAAAATTGCAACCAGAGTTCGAGGAAGGGATTGACATCCTTTATATAGATGGTGCCCACGACAGTTTGTCGGTTTGTAGAGATATTGCTCTGTACTACCCTCATGTAAAACCAGGTGGAGCCTTGATTTTTGACGACTATGGAGCAGAATCTGTCAAAAAAGCTGCGGACTCCTGCCTAAGTTTGTTTGGGAATATTGAAAATGCTTTTTACACAGGATGGCAGCTCTGGTGTGTCAATGGAAAGTAATAAAACAGTTAATCTTATCTGGTTTGGCGAAAGCGCAAACTTGTGGGGTAGGAGTTGGATTGAAGAACTACTAAAGGATGTGGACTTGGTGTACCACTACCCAAAAAACAAAGAGGGTGCGGTTTTACTGGACAATTGCATTGTGGTCACAAACAATAGCGAGTCATACGACTACATAGAAGCGTTAGATCGAGCTAATAAAAAGTATGCGGTGATTCTGTTATCGGACGAAACTTTAACAGAACCCATGTTTTACTTATCGAGCCCTAACTGTATATACGCGGCACGGAACTATTTTAGTCCGCGTTACTGGCGCGACGATAAAGTATTTACTTTTGGCCTCGGCCACAGGCACAAATTCGAACACTACGTAACTCCGAAGGTATTAGCCTCAAAAAGACGACGTACGTGGAGTTTTGCAGGTTCTTTAAAAGCAGACCGAATACACGCATTTGACTGTTTTAAAGATATAAAACCATACCAATTAAACATAATTGAGTTTTTTAACGATTCAAAAGGGCTGACTACTGAAGAGTATGCAGATTTGTTGTCAGATACAGTTTTTTGTTTGGCGCCACAAGGTGGTTGTAATCTAGATTCTTTTCGAATCTACGAGGCTTTAGAGGCTGGAAGCATACCCGTGGTACTAAAACAGACGGAATATCAAAAAATACATCCTTCGTACTGGCATTCTATTTTTATAGGCGAAAAAGATATGCCTTTTGTGTGTGCGTCATCTTGGGAAGAAGCAGCGCAAATTTGTAAAAAAATAATTCAAGAAGATCGTGCGAACGAAATTCAAAAAAAATGTAGTGTTTTCTGGGACTCGTGGAAACTTAAATGGCGTTCTACCTTTGCCACGCGGACCGAGCAGCTCAAAAAAGAATAAACGCTAAAAATAAGAATTAAATTTTTTTAACCAGGGCCTGTCAATATAGTGCTATACTCAGGTTTGGGGTCACTTCACCCCGCTGATTGTGAAAGGGTTCTCGCGGGCCCCGTCGTATAAGTGCTGTATATAAAAAAAAGGCCGGATTGCGGGCAGCTAATTGGTACATAGCGGCAGCCTAAGTAACACATAACAATCGCGCTAAGTGTTACTTAGTGTGCGCTTAGTTATCTAATAGGCATATAGTAGTACCTATGTACTATCCCGCTTTATTAGTTCGCTTGAACTAGCAAGCGAGGGCGGGCACGTTAAGATTTATTTCAATTAACCAAAGCTTAACCTTGGTGTGATATACGCG
>Ga0209596_1000412_pt1 | contig 39733 bp, 33 predicted proteins | sample M_130807_MF_Meta_FD_187314 | JGI IMG/M metagenome (GOLD analysis project Ga0209596, IMG submission 187314) | Freshwater microbial communities from Lake Montjoie, Canada to study carbon cycling - M_130807_MF_MetaG (SPAdes) (version 2) | ecosystem: Environmental > Aquatic > Freshwater > Lake...
GCAAGTTTTACTTTATTTCAAACAAAACCTTGGAATGTTCCAGCAGACAAAGCAAAAGTTGCCAATGCTGTAAAGTCAGATGCAGCTTCCATTGCAGCTGGTAAGGTATTATGGGGTCAACATTGTTCTTCTTGCCATGGTAAAGCAGGTTTAGGCGATGGAACAAAGGCAGCTCAATTAGAAACTACCCCTCCCGATTTTAGCAAAGCTGCAGTTCAAGGGCAATCAGACGGCGCTTTATTTTTTAAAACAGCTGAAGGACGTGATGATATGCCAAGTTTCAAAAAGAAGATTCCAGACCAAGAGGACATTTGGAATTTAGTGAATTACATGCGCACATTTAAAAAATAGGAAATATTATAGTTTATGTCTGATACTAATTTAAATATGAAAGAAGAAAATAACAGAAGAAAATTAATTGCAGGACTGGGCGTTTTGAGTTTATTCCCCATTTTAAAATGGGGGTCTGCGTTTAAGAAAAAAGAGGTTATAAGTTGTGCTCCCGAAAGTAAAGTAAAAACGATTAAATTTTTAACTCAGGATGGAACACTTGTCGAGGTGGATGCTTCTAAAATAAAAGATAGTAAAGAAAAAATATCAAATCAACAATTACAAAGCTGGGTCAATAAAGAATTGTAATTATAAATAGTTGAATCAAATGAGTCAAAATTCAAGAAGAGATTTTTTAACAAGCTCTTTAGTTGCTGGAGCTGCACTAGCGGGCTGTGCCACCAAAAATCCATTTACTGCTGAAGAAATACCAGATGTAAAACCTTCAGGTGAAATGGTGAAGTTGTTATCGGTAGATGGGGAGATTATAGAAGTTGATAAAGCTTTTTTAAAGCCAGTTCCTGAATTACCTACTACGATGAATACAATAGAAAGAGAGGGAATTGCAGGGAAAAAATTTGCAATGGTGATTGATTTATCAAGATGTAAAAGTGTAAAAAAATGTCAAACAGCATGTAACCACATGCACCATATTCATCCAGGACAAAACTGGATTAAAGTATATCCTATGCAGGATGCAGAACATACTGCTCCTTACTGGCAGCCCACTACCTGTATGCATTGCGACGAACCTCCTTGTGTAAAAGTTTGCCCGGTGGATGCTACTTTTAAAAGAAAAGATGGCATAGTATTAATTGATAGTGATAGGTGTATTGGTTGTCGTTTTTGTATGGCAGCTTGTCCTTATTCTACTAGAGTATTTAATTGGGAAGAACCTAAAATAGAAAAAGCAATTGCAGATAAACCTTATTCATGTGAAACAAGTGTTCCACAAAAAGTAGGTACTGTAGGTAAATGTGATTTCTGTCCTGATATGGTGAGACAAGGCAACTTGCCACATTGTGTATCGGCTTGTCCAAATGGTGTTTTCTTTTTTGGAGACATATTAGAAGATACAGTTACTAATGGTTCAGAGACTTTCAGGTTTAGTGAACTAATTAAAGACAAAGCGGGTTACAGATTAATGGAAGACTTAGGCACAAAGCCAAGTGTTTACTATTTACCCCCGGTAAATAGAAACTTTCCTTTTGTAGCTGAAGAAGCAAAGGTATAGGCCTTTGCTGATGACAGAGTCACAGTATCTTATGCCTTTGTCGATAATTATTAATTAATAGTAAAACATTTCAAAGTGGATAAATTAAGAGAAGATAAAATTATAGCAGATTTATTACCACAGGAATTTAGCAAACAAGGAAGAATTTGGGTGATCTGTTTGTTATTTATTGCAGCCCTTGGTGTATTTGCCTATGGAAGACAATTGTATTATGGATTAGAGGTCACTGCCATGCGAGATTATGCATCATGGGGTATTTATATTTCTAATTTTGTTTTCTTTGTAGCAATAAGTTTAGTAGGGTCCTTAATTACAGCGGTATTAAGACTTACCAATGTAAAATGGAGTACACCTCTTACAAGAATTGCCGAAATAATAGCTGTATCGGCTATTACATTTGCTTCATTAATTATTATAGTAGACATGGGTCGTCCAGAGAGGTTTTATAATCTTTTCTTACATGGTCGTTTGCAGTCTCCCATTATTTGGGATGTTATAGTTATTACCACTTATTTTTTTATAAGTTTATTATTATTGTATTTTCCATTGCTACCCGATTTAAAAATTATGATTGGCTTTAAAGAGCGTAATGGAAAATGGCTACAAAAATTTTATGAGTTTTTAGGATCCTTTTGGAAAAATAAACCTGAACAATTTAAAATAACAGATAAGGCCATTAATATTCTGGCTATTGCCATTATACCAGTTGCCTTTTCTATTCACACGGTTACTTCTTGGTTGTTTGCCACTACTTATAGACCAGGATGGGATAGTACTAATTTTGGAGCCTACTTTATTTCAGGTGCTTTTCTAGTGGGTGCAGGCGGCGTAGTAGTAGCGATGTATATTTTTAGAAAGCATTATAATCTTGAAAAATATATTACCGATGACCATTTTGATAGAATGGGGAAAGTATTAGTCTTACTAGCCTTGTTGTATTTGTATTTTAATTTCAATGAGTTTTTAGTGCCTGCTTTTAAAATGAAAAAATCGGAGGAAGAGCATTTGTTGGGATTATTTACTGGAGAATTTGCGCCCATATTTTGGTTTGCCATTTTTACATCCATGTTTATCCCCATATTTATATTGCTATTTAAAAAAGGCCGAAGACCCTTACCAGCCTTCATTGCAGGTATACTTGTTGTAGTAGGATCCTGGTTTAAAAGATTTTTAATTGTTACACCAACATTACTTCATCCTTTTTTGCCCATGCACGATGTGCCTGCTAATTATCATCATTATTTCCCCACTTGGGAAGAGTGGGCTATAGCAGGAGGATCTTTAGCCGGGGCTTTATTAGTGATTACTTTTTTTGCAAGAATTTTCCCTATCATCCCCATTCACGAAACAATAATTGAAACCGAAAGCTTAGAGAATGAAAAACATTTTTAAAATAATTGTATTAATAGCGGCCTTCATGCCTCATTTTTTAATGGCGCAGGCTGTTGAAAAAAATACATTAGTACTGGGAGTTAAATATTATAACGATAATAATGCTGCACAACATTTAGTGGTCTCGGCTAAGTCTAAAATTGATGGGAAGTTTCAAAAAATTGCAAACATTCCATTCAAAGTATATATCACATCAGATGCTGATAAAAATAATTTAATAGGAGCTGGTATTACTTCAGAAAGAGGTGAATATATTTTATTTATCCCTCCTATAGCCAAACAGGAATGGATAAAATCTGCCACACAAAATTTTGTAGCGGTAAGCGCCACCACAAAATTATATGATGAAGCAAGAGGGGAAGCTACTATTACAAAAGCAAAAATTAAAATTGATACAGCAGACGGAAAAATTATAACTGCAAAATTATTGACAATGGTCGATTCGATATGGAAGCCAATGGCTGGAGTAGAGATGGTGCTTGCTGTAAAAAGGTTAGATGGCAATTTAAATATTAGTGAAACTGCTACTTATACAACAGATACTGCTGGATTGGTAACAGGAGAATTTAAAAGAGACAGTTTACCTGGAGACACCAAAGGAAATTTGGTTTTAGTAGCCAATATTATTGATAATGATGTATATGGCAATATTATAGCAGAAACTTCAGTGCCATGGGGAAAGCCATTGGTGTATACCACTAATTACAATCATAGAAGTTTATTTGCAAGAAGAGGACATTCTCCCATTTGGCTAGAGCTTTTGGCTTATGGTATTATCATTTTAGTATGGGGAGTTATTATTTACTTAGGCTTTCAAATAAGAAACATCATTAAACTTGGTTTGGACTAGAATTGGAGGTTTGGTATTGAAAAAAGGCACTCTTAAAGGGTGCCTTTTTAAGTTTATAGCCTAATTTTAAGACCAAAACCAATATCTATGACACAAGGATTGCAAACCTATGATTACATTGTTTTTATACTCTATTTTTTAATCATAGCCAGTTATGGCTATTGGATCTATAAACGCAAGCAATCTGCTACCGCTAATTCAACCGATTTCTTTTTAGCAGAAGGTCAATTAACATGGTGGGCGATAGGTGCCTCTTTAATTGCTTCTAATATATCTGCAGAGCAATTTATTGGCATGAGTGGAAACGGATTTAGATTAGGTATTGCGATATCTGCTTATGAGTGGATCGCAGCAGTTTCATTAGTGGTGGTGGCCGTATTTTTTATGCCAGTGTATTTGAAAAACAGAATTTACACCATGCCTCAGTTTTTGAAAACAAGGTATAATGAAACAGTGGCAATGATCATGGCAATATTTTGGTTGTTCTTATATATATTCGTAAACCTAACTTCTATATTATATTTAGGAGCTATTGCTATTAATAATTTAACAGGCGGCGCTAATTTTCATTTAATAATGATTGGCTTGGCTTTATTTGCTTTGTTTATCACCTTAGGGGGAATGAAGGTAATTGGCTACACCGATGTCATTCAAGTACTCGTATTAACAATTGGAGGCTTTATTACTTCTTATATTGCTTTAACAGTAGTGGGTGAAAAATTTGGATATGGTAGCAATGCTATTGCAGGTTTTAATCATTTATTAAAAGTTGCACCAGATCATTTTAAAATGATTTTTGATAAACCAACTGCAGGCGCTACGCAAAAACAAATTGATGATTATTCAAGTTTACCAGGTTTAGCGATGATGGCTGCTGGTATGTGGGTAGCCAATTTAAATTATTGGGGATGTAATCAATACATTACGCAAAGAGCATTGGGTGCCGATTTAAAAACAGCAAGAACCGGTATTTTATTTGCAGCCTTTTTAAAATTATTAATGCCAATATTAGTAGTGTTACCAGGTATTGCTGCGTATGTATTACATCAAAACGGAGCATTGCAACAAGAAATGTTAAGCAATGGCACTTTGAATCAAGATAATGCTTATTCTTCTGTGGTAGGATTTTTACCAATAGGGCTGAAAGGCTTGTCTATGGCGGCTTTGACAGCAGCCATAGTGGCTTCTTTAGCGGGCAAGGCTAATAGTATATCCACTATTTATTCCTTAGATATTTATAAAAAATATATTAATAGAGAAGCTTCAGATACGAAGGTTGTAAGCACAGGACGTATTATGATTATTGTATCCTTAATTATTGCAATTATTATTAACTGGCAGGATGCATTAGGTATTGGCGGTAAAGGGGGGTTTGAATTTATTCAAAAATATACTGGTTATATTTCACCTGCTATTTTCCCTGTGTTCTTATTAGGATTCTTCTGGAAAAAAGCAACTTCAAAAGCTGCGATAACAGGTATTATTGTAGGCGTTATATTATCTATTGTATTTGATAAGTTTATTGTTGGATGGGCAGGAAATGAAACAATATTATATACTGCTTATTCCAATGGACATGGTGGATTTGAAATTCCTTATTTAATTCAAATGGGATTGGTATTTGCTTTTACGATGATTACAATTGTATTAGTAAGTTTATTGGATAAGAAAGGACAAACGCATGAAAATGAATTAGTGGAAGATGGCACTAGATACAAATTATCAAATGCTAATTTAGCAATGGTGATAATAGTATTAGGATTAGTAGCAGCTATGTATATTCGTTTTTGGTAAATATTGTATTTTAATTTTAATAAAATGTATAATATGAAAATAAATCATTCAATAATAGGAATTGTTACAATTGCTTTGTCGTTAACAAGTTTAAAAAGTGATGCACAATTAGCTAAAGAAAAAATTAAATTAGTAGATTCTGCAATTAATTATTATTATAAACGAGGCCTTTTTAATGGCACCGTATTGCTTGCACAAAAGGGTTCGGTAGTGTATCAAAAAGCTGTAGGAACAAATAATGCTATTAATGGGAAGCCTTTAAGTATGGAATCTTCATTCAATTTAGCTTCTATTTCAAAACAGTTTATGGCAACTATGATTATGATGTTGCAAGAAAAAGGAAAATTGCAATATGATGATTTAGTAGCGAAACACTTACCTACATTCCCTTATAATAATATCACCATAAGAAATTTATTGAATCATACTTCTGGCCTATCAGAATATGAAATATTGGCAATACAGAAAAACAATACGTTAGATACACTCAACAATGATAAAATGCTGGCATTATTTGCCCAGTATAAGCCTGATTTAAAATTTGAGCCAGGTACAAAGTGGGAGTATTCAAATACAGCCTATGTTATATTGGGTTCGATTATTGTTAAAGAAGCAGGAATGCCTGTTGAAAGTTTTTTTCAACAACAAATTGTGCAACCACTCAAGCTACAAAACACTTATATACATTATCTAAACATGAAAACAACCGAAGCGCCTCATCCAACGAGGGTATTTGGTATGGATAGAGTTAATGGACAATTCGTGTCAAATGATTTAATAAGATTAGATGGGGTATTTGGAGATGGGAATGTGTATTCCTCTGCAATTGATTTATTAAAGTGGGATCAGGCTTTATATACTAATAAATTAATTTCAGCTGATAATTTAAAACAAGCATTTACTCGTGTAACATTAAAAGATGGCACGAAACATGATTATGGTTTTGGTTGGGTTATTAATCAAAAGGATTCAATCGTTTCGCATACAGGAGGTTGGGTAGGATTTAGAAATTTAATAGAAAGGCATCTTGAAAATAAATTAACGGCAATAGTACTGAGCAGTGGAAATAATGGATCAATTATGAAAGTTATTTCAGGAATTATTAAAGGAGAAAATCCTAAGTTTCCTGTTACTCAATTAATTAATAATGTGAAATTAATAGATGGTACGGGAAGCCCTGCGATGGATGCTGAAGTTAGAATGATAGATAATAAAATTTATGAAGTAGGGAAACTTTCCGCTTTTGAAAATGAAACAGTCATAGATGGCAAAGGATTGACTTTAGCTCCTGGCTTTATTGACTCACATAGTCATCATTTTGGGGATTTAGAAAAACATCCAGAAGCAATACCTACTAATAATCAGGGTATTACTACCATTGTCATTGGACAGGATGGAGGTAGTTATCCAATGGATACCATTAGTGATTTTATAAAAAAGAAACCTATCGCTGTTAATGTGGCTAGTTATACAGGCCATGCTTCACTTAGAGAAGAGACTATGGGCGAAAAAGATGTATTAAGAATGTCCACACAAGAGGAACAAACCAAAATGCAGGCAATTTTAAAAAGCGAGATGGAAAAAGGCTCATTAGGTTTATCTACTGGATTAGAATATGAACAAGCTTTTTATTCAAGTAAGGAAGAAGTTTTAGGATTAGCAAAAGTAGTTTCAAAAAATAATGGAAGATATATTAGTCATATAAGAAGTGAGGATGTGAATTTAGATGAAGCGATAGAAGAAATAATTGAAATTGGAAAGACTGCCAATATTCCAGTTCAAATTTCTCATATCAAGATTGCAAAAAAATCTAATTGGAATCAATCCACAGCTTTTATTAATCGTATACAAAAAGCAAGAGCAGAAGGTGTCAATATTACAGCAGATGTATATCCATATAATTTTTGGAATTCAACTTTAAGGGTATTATTTCCTAACAGAGATTATACTAGTTTAGAGAGTGCCACTTTTGCAACAGAACAATTATTTGATCCAACACAATCCTATTTGGTACATTATGCTCCTATTTCATCTTATGAAGGAAAAACAATTTCTGCTATTGCACAGGAAAGAAATGAATCTACTCCGCAAACACTCATGAATTTAATTGCTATTGCCTCTGATTTTGACAATAAAAATCCTGATTTTAAGGGAACTACTCAAGCCATAGCGGCAAAGAGTATGGGCGATTTTGATGTAGCTAATTTTATTGCTTGGCCTTATGCAAATATTTGTTCAGATGGTAATGCAGGCGGGCATCCTAGAGGATATGGGGCTTTTACAAGAGTCTTAGGAAAATACGTAAGAGAAGATAAAGTAATGCCTTTAGAAACAGCTATTTTTAAGATGACAGGCATGTCAGCCGAGCATTTAGGAATTAAAAATAGAGGTATTATTGCAGCAGGTAATTATGCCGATTTAGTTTTATTTAATCCAGCTACTGTAAAAGATAATGCTACAGTTCAAAATAGTAGGGCTTTATCAACAGGCATTGAAATGGTTTGGATTAATGGGCAACTGACATATAAAAATCAACAAGCAACAGGCAATTATCCAGGCATGCTTATAAAAAAACAATAATTTTTAAAATAATAAAAGAAAGGTTACTAAGATGAACAATGCAATTGTATTAACAAATGGCTTATTAAAAGCACTTGATGCTAAAACTGCACATGGACTTATAAGAGGAACAGAGAGATTTACCATAAAAGGGGTAGTAGATTGTGAAGCTACTGCAGGGCAAGATGCTGGGACAATATTAGATGGAAAGCACCGTAATATTCCTGTGTTTGAAAATTTCAATGCTGCCAATAGTGCATTAACAGATATTCAATTTTTAGTAATAGGTGTAGCAACAGTAGGAGGAAGATTGCCAGGTAACATGTTAGCTATAATTATGGAAGCCATTAACGCAGGCATATCTATTATAAATGGCTTACATGAATATTTAAATGAGAAGCCAGAGGTTGTAGCTTTAGCCAAAGAAAAAGGAGTTCAATTAATTGATGTAAGAAAGCCTAAAACCAGAGAGCAGCTTAGCTTTTGGACAGGGGATATATATAAAGTTGGGGCACCCATCATTGCTGTCATAGGCATGGATTGCGCTATGGGCAAAAGAACTACTGCCAGAATGTTAAGACAAGCTTGCGAAGCCAATGGACTAAAAGCGCAAATGATATATACAGGGCAAACAGGATGGTTGCAAGGTGGTAAGTATGGTTTTATTTTTGATTCTACTTTAAACGATTTTGTTTCAGGTGAATTAGAAAATGCAATTGTTACTTGTTGGAATGAAGCCAAGCCCGATTTTATATTCTTAGAAGGTCAATCTTCTTTAAGAAATCCAAGTGGTCCTTGTGGAATTGAGTTATTGATTTCAGGAAATGCTAAAAATGTAATATTATTATTTTCTCCGAAACGAAAATATTTCGATCATGATGAAAAGTGGGGAGCTATACCTAGCGTTGAATCTGAAATAGAGATTATAGAAAAATTAGGCTCAAAAGTAATAGCAGTAGGTATTCATACCGAGGACTGTACTACAGAAGAAGCCTTTGCTTTTCAAAAACAATACGAGCAAAAATTAAATATTCCTGTTTTATTGCCTATTCAAGAAGGCGTAGATAAAATATTACCTGTTTTGAAAAACTTAAAAAAGTAATTAGAATCCCATGAAAATAGTTGCAGTAAGATCTTATCTAAAAAAAATGGCTTTAACCAAGCCTTATACCATTGCCTATAGTACCTTCTCGGATGTAAGCTTAGCTTTTTTTGAAGTAGAATTAGCCAACGGGATGGTGGGTTATGGTTGTGGCAGTCCTGCTGGAGAGGTAGTAGGAGAAACCACTGCGCAAACGGCTGTCAATTTACAAACAGAATTTGTTCAAAATTTTGTAGGAAGAGATATTCGACATTTTCAACAAATGATTTATGAAAGTAGACAGCATTTTGATCATTTGCCTGGAACTCAAGCTGCTATTGATATTGCGATGCATGATGCTTTTGGAAAATTTATCGGCATTTCGGTGGCCGATTTTTATGGTCAAAAAATAAAAGCATTACCCACTTCAATTACTATCGGTATTAAAAGCGTTCAAGAAACCTTAGAAGATGCTGCTGGTTTTTTAACATTAGGGTTTAAGGTTTTGAAAGTAAAACTAGGATTGAATCTAGAAGAGGATATTGAAAAAATTATCAAGCTTTATGAAAAATATCCAAGTGAATACATCATAAGAGTAGATCCGAATCAAGGCTATAGTTTAGCCGATTTAAATAAATTTATAGAAGCCACAAAAAAAGTAAATATTGAATTAATAGAACAACCTTTACCAGTGGGTAAAGAATTAGAATTGTTAAAGGTAGACCCTAACTATCGTTCTATTTTAATGGGTGATGAATCTTTAAAAGATCCGCAAGCGGCATTGGAATATGCTATCAGTAAGCCCTTTGGTGTATACAATATTAAATTAATGAAATGTGGTGGTATCATGGGGGCAATGGAAATTGCAACAATTGCGAAAAATGCTAGTATTAATTTATTCTGGGGTTGTAATGATGAAAGTATAATAAGTATCACAGCTGCATTACACGCAGCCTATTGTTGTTCAAATACTAGGTACATAGATTTAGATGGCAGTTTTGATTTAGCCGAGGATTTGGTTACTGGCGGCTTTGAATTAAAAGAGGGTTATATGCATATCAATAGCCAGCCTGGTTTCGGGGTTACCAAATTATAATATACTTTATATAGAATTCACTAAATTGTAGAATGGAAGTACTCAAACCCAAAATAGGATTTAGCGCTGCTACATTTTTAGTAGTAAGTGTAATTATTGGTTCAGGTGTATTTAAGAAGTTGGCGCCTATGTCCCAGGAGTTGGGTTCTCCTTTATTAGTTATATTATGTTGGGTAGTAGCTGGGGTAATAAGTTTGGCAGGTGCTTTGTCTACTGCCGAAATGGTAAGTATGTTTCCTAATTCTGGAGGAGAATACTTTTACTTTCAAAAGGTATACGGTCGTTTCTTTTCTTTTATGTATGGATGGGCGAGCTTCACAGTTATTAAAACTGCTTCTATTGCTGCCTTGTCATATATTTTTGCGCAATCTTTAACAAGTTTATTTTCTCTTCCAATTATTGGCAATAGTATTAGCTTTTTAGGAATAGCAATTGAACAAGCTTTATTTATTAAATTATTAGCATCCTTTTTAATTATAGTGCTCACCTTATTAAATTATCGGGGGGCACAATTTGCGACAAGGCTTAGTATGGTGTTGACCTATTTAATGTTAACATGTATAGTAGCTTTTATAGCCATTGGTTTTGGTTCTTCTCAAGGATCTATTACTAATTTAACCGAGTCAAGTCATTTACCAGATGCACCCGTTTTACATGGCTTCACATTTCTGAAAGCCTTATTCGTAGCTAGTTTGGGCGCTTTTTGGGGCTATGAAGGATGGAATGGAATTGCTTATATTGGGGAAGAGATAAAAAATCCAAAAAGAAATTTACCATTAGCATTAGGCATAGGCACCTTAATAGTGATGGCCGCTTACGTGTTATTAAATATTGTATTTGTATATACTTTGCCCATTGATTATTTTATACAATTAACACCAAATAAAATTGCAGCAGTAGAAGTAGCAGGTAAGTTAAGTGGACATATTGGAATGGTTTTAGTAGCAAGCTTAATAGTAGTAACTACCTTAAATGCTACCAACAGCACTATTTTAACATCTGCTAGAATGATGTATGCAATGGCAAGAGATAAGATGTTTTTTTACAAAGCAGCATCGGTGCATCCAAAATACAATACACCCGATGTCGCTTTATTCATTCAAGCTTTTTGGGCAATCGCCTTGGTATTTTCGGGCAGTTTTGATCAGTTGACCGATATGCTTGTGTTTGCTTCTTTTATATTTTATGGAAGCACTGCTTTAGGAGTCATTATATTAAGAGTCAAGCATCCAGAATACGAAAGAAAGTATAAAGTAATTGGTTACCCTTTCGTACCAGGCCTATTTTTATTATTCTGCGCAGCTTTATTTATTATCACCATTTTTAACAAACCTTACGAAGCCATTTGGGGTTTAAGCCTTATTGCTACTGGTTTTCCTGTGTATTGGTGGTTGAATCGTAAATAACTACTTTTTCCCATAAGTGGGCATAGTTATTTCTAAATTCATCATGTATAGGATGCTTCTGATAAATTTCTTCTTCTTCAGCTGAATTAAAAAAGCAAAGCCAAGAGTAAGTATAGTTTCTTTCAATAACCGATCTATTGGTATCGGCGGGTGTTCCAATATCTGAAAAACGTATACATTCAATGGTTGCTAACTTATGCAAGCCTTCCAATAATTTACTTTTATCTGCTACAGACTCCGCATTTTTTAAGTAAAAAAATACATGATGTACAAAAATATTTTTTGCAATTTCTTGGTTCATAAATTATCCTTCTAAAAGAGATTTAGCATACTCGAAACATTTCTTTGTTTCTTTCACTGCATCAGAATCTGCTGGAATATCATATTCTAATTCAATAGTGGCAGGAATTTTATACTTTTTAGTTTTTAATAAAGTAAGAATTTCTTTAAGAGGCGTATCTCCTTGACCCCAAGGCATGTTCTTTGTACCATTCTCTTTATTCTTACGATCCTTAATGTGCATGCTTGTTATACGGTCATGTTTTGCATCTATCAAAGCCAATAAAGTATCTTTTGTATTTGCTCCACCTGCTGCAATATAATGACCGCAGTCTAAGTTCATTGCATTGTAAGGAGATTGACTTAAGGCTACATCCCAAGCAGTATCCGTTGCCTGTGTATGTGCGTGATAACCAACATATACTTTATGTTTCAAACCAAACTCACCTAATCTTTTAGAATGAGCTGCATTTTCTGGTAACTCTACATTTACTGAAGTGGCACCTAATGCTTTTGCAGCGCGCATTGCGTAATCAATTTCGGCATCAGTGCTTTTCATCCCCAATGCAGCATCTGGCTTAAATGCATATATAGTAATTCCAGCGTCATTGAACATTTTTCTTAATTCCACAAATTTATCCATAGACGCAGTCTCTCTCCATGCTCTTGCTTTTGCATTTCTTTCTTCCATATTTTTCATAAATTCTTCACGAGACATTTGAGGTTTAGCAGGTTGATTCGCTGCGGGAGGTCCAAAATTCATTGGAGCCATTAAACCTACTGGACTTCCTGCATAAGCTTCTGCTGGATCACCCATTAATTCAATAGCACTAAGACCAGCGTCTTTACAATATTGCAATAATTGTTCTGCGCTGCCCGGCATGCTTCTAAAAGAATATGTAATAGCACCAATTTGTACTCCTTTAATTAGAGAATTTGGTTTTGCCATGAATAATGAATTAGCAGCCAATCCGTTTTTGCCCATGAACACTAAACCTAATGAAGCTAATGAGCTTTGGTATAAAAAGCTACGACGTGAGCTGTTATTGCTGTTTTTGTTACTGTTTGACATAGTATTTATTTTAAATATGTGATAATAGGAAGCGAACCAATTACTGAGTGAATTAGACACTTAAATTAAGTAATCTCTAGTAAAGTACAATGAAAATTGGATAAGTGGTTAGCGCTCAATGGCCTTCCCTTGTTCTACATACTTTATGGTAAGGCCTTCGGTATTACCTACTGCCAGTTCCTTTTTAATGGAAGCTTCACAAGTTGCACAAGGCTTGATATGGGTAATATAGATAGGCACATTGGGAAGTTGGCCATTTGAAAGTTTATTTAATTCTTTCATTTCTTGCAGTAATAAACGAGGTGTTAAGTGACCGTATAATGATTTGTCTGGCATAGCATTATTAAACGACACTTCTATAAAAATAGCTTTAAGTGTTTTGGCTACAACCTTATCTGCTACTGCCTTCCATAATAAATTTAATTGAGTAGATTTTTCTACATCATCTGCACCCGTATCACCTAGGTATAATAAATAACTATTATTGTTACGCACTAAAAAAGCACTGCTTTCATAAGGATTAACATGGCTAAGTATATAAGGTGTTACTTTTAATTCTGTTTGGGCCACTTCTATTTCTTTGCCTGGGGTTAAATAGTTGTAGGTATACTTATTTAAAATTGGCTTATCGCCTTCGCTGCCAAAGTTGGCCCAGCTTTTTGCAGTAAAATAATTATTCTTAAGTATTTCAATAACAGATGTGAAACCAAAAATATTTTTTGCTACATCGTTGGGTGAATTTAAAATTAATCCTGCTACATGATCTAAATGCGCGTGAGAGATAAAGTAAGCTTTAATATTATTTTTTTGCACTTCCTCAGCACTTGTTTCGGTAAATAATTTAGTAGCTACTGCTTTTTGTAAGCCAGCATGAATGGTGCCCGCATCTAAACAAATATAATTGTTGGAACCTTTTGCTGCTACCATATAAGAAGACAGGTTGGCTTCATCCAATCCTCCTTTCACGCCTAAGGGTATTATGCTAAAGCCAGTGGATGTAGTTTGTGATTGAGCCTCTATGCCTATAAATGGTAAAAGGAAACCAAATAAAATTAAATGTAATCGCATGGTAGTTTATTAATATGTAAAATTAATTAAAATAAAAATAATTTTCCATTCATTCTAATAAAGGCTTCTGCAGCCGTAACGCCCATTTCCCTGCCTCTGAAATCTTCCATAGCAGCATGGCCACATTGATAAATACCCGGTGGGTCTTGACTTACATGACAATAAAGAGCATCCTTTTTTTGCTGTTGTGTTGCTGAAATATCAACATAGTCGGTGGGATGAAAGATAAAAGTTTGTTCGCCGGTACACACTTCAAAAAAGTATAAAAGAAATTTCTTACCAAGTCTTACCCAGGCTTGAATACCTAATAAGCTGGCAATTTGATGGTCTTTATGAACATCTAGAGGCCAATGGGTAAAAACAATATCTGGATTTTCAGTAGCAATGATTGTTTTAATTTTTTCCACCCATTCATTGTTCATAACACTATCACCATCAATTTGACCTGCAAATATATATTTAGCATCTAAAATTTTACAAGCAGCAATGGCTTCGGCTTTTCTAATACTAGCTGCTTTATCATGAGAAGTGCCTGGTATGCCTGCTTCTCCGGTGGTTAAATAAATAATGGTCACCTCATGACCAGCCTTTCTTAATTTGGCTAAAGTTCCTCCACAGCCACTTTCTGGGTCATCAGGGTGTCCGCCTAAGCAGACAATTTTTTTCTTATCAATATTATCAGAAGGAGCTGCCTGTAATAAGTTAGGCAAACTTAAAGCACCCATAGTGGCGCCAGCTTGTTTCATAAAATTTCTTCTTGAGTTTGTCATTTTAAGGAGGGTTAATTATTTATTGGCAATTTAATTAGTTAATTTTAGGATTCAAATCTATATTAATTATTCAATACACTGTAACAATGGTTTTACATAAAAATTTGGCATCTTTTTTTTCTCTTTTGATCATTTTATTTTTTACCAATGGTTGTAAAAAAGCGCAATCACTAACCGACTTACCCACTAACAAACTCCCCATAGATTCTACTACGAATATAATTGCTACTCCTAATGTACAACATATATCGGTGACTACACAGCATAATGATAATGGTCGAACGGGGCATAATAGTAATGAAACAGTTTTAAATACAACTACTGTAAATGCTTCACAGTTTAGAAAATTATATTCTTTAGCTGTAGACGATGAAGTGTATGCGCAGCCCTTGGTTATGGGCAATTTTGAAATGAATGGAGCAAAGCGCAATGTAGTATTCATTGCAACGGTTAGTAATACATTATATGCCTATGATGCAGATTCTAATAAATTATATTGGAAAAAAAATTATACGGTCAATGGAATGAGAACACCTAATGCCAACGACATGAAATCTTCTTGGTGTACACCTTATTTAAATATTACCGCTTCCATTGGCATTATTGGCACACCTGTTATTGATTCAGTTACAAAGACAATTTATTTTGTGGCAAGAAGTACAGACGGAGCTGTCTTTAAGCAACATTTACATGCCGTTGATTTAGTGACGGGTAATGAAAAAATAAATAGTCCCGTTGAAATTACCGCGCAAGCGGATGGGAAGGGGGATGCTAGTGTTAATGGGAAAGTGCCTTTTGATCCGCTAAAAAACAACCAAAGACAAGGATTGGCTTTAGTCAATGGGGTTGTATATATTTCTTATGCTGCGCATTGCGATTGGAATCCTTATCATGGCTGGGTATTGGGGTATGATGCAAAAAGTTTACAACAACAATATGTTTATAATACTACACCTGATGGTGAAGAAGGAGGTATATGGCAAAGTGGAATGGGAATTGCAGCTGATGAAGGAGGCAATTTATATATAGTGTCTGGAAATGGAACCGTTGGTACTCCTAGCCCATATAGTAAAATACCTGGCAATGGAACTGCCGAAAATATAGCTAGTATTTTTCCAGAAAATTTATTAGGAAGGTCGGAAAGTGCTATAAAACTTACTCCTTCTAGTAATATGTCATTAAAAGTTGCAAGCTTTTTCACTCCTTACAATTATGTTAATATGAATATTACGGATGCAGACTATGGCGTAATGGGCTCTATGCTAGTGCCTAATTCAAATATTTATTTTACGGGAGCCAAAGATGGTTATTTATATATTTTGGATAAAGATAATTTAGGAGGATATTCATCAAATTTTAATAATGTAAAACAAGCCATTAAAATAGTTGGTAATTTACATTGTCAGCCTGCTTATTATAAGGGGGCCAACAAAGAGTTTGCATATGTATGGTCCGAGAATGATAAATTAAGAGCTTTAGAATTTGATAGAGCCACTAGTACATTTAATACCAATCAAACATTTTCTAATCTACCAGGACCATCGGGCCAAACTGGGGCAATGATATCTGTATCTTCTGATAATGGAAAAGCGGGTACAGGAATTGTTTGGGCATTTTATGCAAGTGCTGGGGATGCAGAAAACGGAACACAAAAAGGCATTTTAAGAGCCTTTGATGCAAACGACATCACAAAAGAATTATGGAATAGTAATAATAATCCCGGAGATTATGTTCCCTCTTTTGCAAAATTTTGTTCACCCACTATTGCCAATGGGCATGTATACTTAGCTACTTTTTCCAATCAAGTACTAGTATACGGGCTCGTTAAATAGGGTAAGAATAACAATTTGCGTTATTGGTGCAAATTATCTACTTTATCTAAAAATGCTTTAAGTGTTGCAAGGTATTCTTCTTTATTATCTTGCATAGTTGCATGACCTGAATTTTTTATCATTTTAAATTCGGCACCTGGAATCATTGTTTGATAACGTTGAATCGTGCTAGGCCTTGCTTCATCAAATTCGCCAGCAACCAATAAAGTAGGCACTTTAATAGTAGAAAGATATGCTAAGCGATTATAGGGAAGCAAATTGCCCGTTGCTGTAAATTCACTGGGTCCCCACATGAATTCATATACATTAGCGCCTGAAAATAATTTAGCAGTATCTTTTTGACTTTGTGTTCTTTCAGTTCTTCTTAAAAAGTTTTTATAATAAAGTGTAACTGCATTTTGATAAGCTGGGTTATCGTATGTTTTATTTTTTTCATTTTCTCTAATATGCTTTTGGGTAGAATCAGGCAAGGTAGCAATTAGAGTATCTGCATCTTTGGTCCAATATTCTGTACTAAATAAAGGGCTGCTAAAAATAATAGATTTTACTTGAGCTGGATATTTTATATAATAATCAATACCTAACATAGTACCCCAAGAATGGCCATACAGGTAAAAATTTTCAAGATGAAGGGCTTTTCTAATTTGTTCCAGTTGCTCTACATAATTTTCGATGGTCATTAAAGAAGTGTCGGTAATTCTAGAAGACCTCCCACAACCTAATTGGTCAATAAAAATTACAGGGCGGTCTATGCTTAATTCTTTTAAATTCTCTAGTCCATAACTAGAAGAGCCTGGCCCCCCGTGTAATAAAAGCAGTGCTGGCTTAGTGCCTGTGCCGTTGATGCGATACCAAACCTTACCTCCTGTAACTTCAATAAAACCCTCTTTAGGGTTTGTCGAAGAAGTTGTACAACTTGTTAAAATGGCGCAAAAAAATGTTAAAATTAATAGTGGGAGTGTGCTTTTTATTTTCATTGTAAAATATATTTTTATAATTTTATGTGAATCTAAGACTTTAATGATTTATTTACATTCAAAAATTATATGAAAAATTTTAAATTATTACTTACGCTTCTAGTAATTTCTATGTTATTTTTTGCTTGTATTAAAATGGAAGATACTACTATACAAGTAAAAAAAGAGCCTGCGCCCATAAGAAGCACCTAAATTATTTTTTCAATTTAGGCCCCATGGGAAAGTTATAGCCCATGCTTAAGATAAACTCCATGGTGCCAAAAGCTTGTTCAGCTGTACCTTTGTATACTTCAAGATTATAATAATAAGCGTAATCTAATTTGCCTGCGAATTCAAGGTACAACCTTTTTTTAATGGTACTTCTTAGCGCATATTCGAGTCCCGTATTCCAGCCGCCAAATTGAAATTTTTTATTATTTTTTTGACCGAATAATTTATTTTCTACATGTGGAATTAAGGGGCCAATACCGGCTTTTGCCAAACCGTCTATTTGTATGAAATTATTTGATAAATTTTTAAATCGTTTACGCTTTACAATATTGAATAATAAAAAATTAGCACCATTATTTAAGTAATAATAATTTTCGGCAGTGCCTTGCCCCGACTTAGAGAAAATAAAGCTAGAATCTGTAGTAACCCCATTAAAAGTCCCAGACAGATGGATAAGCTGATTGTCTTTAAATAATGCTTTTGTATGATCAAAATTTATCTCAAAAGCTAAGTCCTTATTTTTATCTAAAAAATAACCAAATCGGTAATTGTATTGGGGAATACTTAATGCTTTTGTAAATAAACCATCATTCCAACCTGGATTATCCACTAACAAAGTATTTTTAAAAGTAAAATTATTATTTAATTCGGGTTGACTAATTACCACATTTGATAGTGTATAATATTCTTTATTATAACCCCAAGAAAAATAAAATTCACCTTTTCGTTCTGTTTTTTGGGCAAAGCTCGTTTGCAATATAAAGGCTGCTAAAAATATTAATATTAATTTTTGCATGATTTTGGCTTTATGGCTAATTTTTGCAAAGTTAATACTTATTTATTCCCTTATTTACCTTTTAAATACTTATCCAACCATCTTCCTTGTTCCCATAATAAATGCAATACATTTTCTTTTCCTTTATATCCATGTGCTTCATAAGGCAAATAAACAAATCTAGCAGTACCACCGTGTCCTTTAATCGCAGCATATAATCTTTCACTATTAATAGGGAAAGTACCTGTATTGTCATCCATTTCGCCATGCGTCATTAATAAAGGTGTTTTTATTTTATCAGCAAATGCAAACGGGCTCATTTCTAAATACAAATCCTTTGCTTGCCAAAAAGTACGCTCTTCATTTTGAAATCCAAAGGGAGTTAGCGTTCTATTATACGCACCACTTCTAGCAATACCTGCTTTAAATAAATTACAATGTGCTAATAGGTTTACCGTCATAAAGGCCCCGTAACTATGACCACCAACGGCCATCTTAGTTCTATCACCTACGCCTAAGTCTACTAATTTATCTATAGCAGCATTAGCATTTAAAATTAATTGATTCACAAAATCGTCGTTCGGCTTTTTGTCTGGAGAAGTTGCAACAATTGGCATTTCGGCATTGTCTAAAATAGCATACCCTTGTGTTACATAAAACACGGGCGATCCCCAACTCAATAAAGTAAATTTATGTTGATTACCTCTAATTTGACTAGCATCTGCAGCACTTGTAAACTCTCTTGGATAAGCCCATATTAAGGTTGGAAGCGGACCATCCTTTACTTTATCATATCCTTTAGGTAAATATAAATCGCCTGTTAAATCAACACCATCTTTTCTTGTATACTTAATCTTTTCTTTAGTTACGCCTTCCATACTTGTGTATGGGTTTGTAAAATTAGTAATTGCATTTTTACTATTATCCTTAATACTTCTAATATAATAGTTAGGTACTTCTTTTTCAGTTTCTCTTCTAGTAATTACTTTTAAATTATTGATATCAACTACTTCCATCACCATTTCAAAATTATCTTCAGCACAACGCCATAAAATAGTGTTGGCCTTAGTAGTTAAATCAAATGAAGCCAAGTAGGGCAAATCTCCTTTTGGAGAAGCGCCAGTAGTGTTATTCATTAAAATGGCTTGACCATTATTAGTCATCGCAATTACATCGCGATTGTATTTATTTTTGGTTGTTACCGGGCTCCCAGGATTGGTATAAGCGTCGGTCATATTTCCTTGGTATAAAGTGGTCAAGGTATTAATGCTTGCGTCGTATCTGCTTACTTTATATTGTTGTTTGCTTCGTAACATTTCAGTTACTAAAGCAATATGTTCATTACCCCATGCAGTTCTGCTGTATCTAGTGGTGGTTTTGAATAATTCTTTAGGACTGCCAGTAAATGGAGCAGTTAAGGCCATCACGACATCGTGAAAAGGCACATTTTTTTTCATAATTCCACTATCTAATGGAAGCGCATATGTAATAGTAGCGGCTTCGTCATCTTTCCAATCAAATGCTCTTGCAACATTTTGAACGTTGTCATAACCACTAGGCGTAGTTTCTGCAGAAGCTAAATCGGCAATAGTTTTTACCACTTTACCATTTAGATCTGTTACGTTTACGCTAGTAGCAAAGCCATTAACAGTTACTAAGTATGAAAATGGTTTATTAATAGTACGCGTTAAAAAATAATTTTTATCTGGAGATAAGTCTATAGAACTTATAATAGCAGGGGAACCAATTTTTGTTTCAAGGCCTGCTTTATTTTTTACCAATTGAGCAGTTGCTAAAAATTCAAATGCATATTCATCGTATGGTGATTTAATTAAATCTTGATAAGTAACACTTGGTGCTACCTTGCCTAAACTTTCTTGAATCGTTGGTCCTTTAGGTGTAATAGGCTTCTTGTTCATTTGAGCAGCAGTATGGGTATTAATTTTATAAAGTACTGTTGCATCATCTAACCAAATTAAGCTATTACTTAAAACAATATTTACTGTACTTTTATTTATTTTACTACAAGTGCTTGTTTTTATATCAATTACCCAAACATCTACAGCTGTTACAGAAACATTGAAAAATGCAATTTTATCTTCTGAAGGATTCCAAGTAGGATTCAACGCCGATAAATTAGAAGGTAATCCCGCAATGGAAATCATTTTTCCAGAGACTAAATTTTTGAGACTAAGCTGCTTGATAAAATTTTGTCTAGATAAAGAAAAATTATTTGGATTAATACGTATGCCAGCAATTTTAAATTCTGGTTGGCCTAATTCTTCTACCGTAGGATAAAAACTTCTTTCCATCACCAACATGTATTGGGCTTTTCCATCCACACTAATGGTTGGAGTGGGAGGGGCTAACAATAAGTCGGCAATTTCTTTGGAAGGTTTTTGATAACTAGTAGATTCCTGAGCTTTCGCAAAAACAAAAATGAATGCAAAAGAGAGTAGTGCAAGTACTTTTTTCATAGTATTAATTTTACTCAAATTAATTAAAAAAAGTAGTAGCGGCTATTATTTCGTAATAAATTGATAATGAGTTGTTAATAAGAAGAAAAAGCCGTCAAATCTTTAAACGTCTAGCTTCTAATAGGCATATATATGATAGCATCTCTATCTACCAGCGTTTCTATTATTTCTCCAGTGCCTATTTTAACCTCACCCCCCTTTATTAATCTAAATGGGGTGGTTAATAAACCTGCAATACCTAATGCGCCACCAATAACAGCACTAAATATAAAAATACTTAGGCCATTTTCATCCTTTCCTTTAATGATTCCCATTGCAAGTCCTAAACCTAATGTAGTATAGGAAGCAGTGCTAAAAAAATTGCCCGATTTTTTAGCAAAGTTACTGCCATAACCAACATTTTCACTTTTGCAATAAATTTTAGAGCCATCGGGGGCATTAATAGAATACAAGATATTTAATTTGGCAGGTCTGCCATTTGTTTTAGAAGGCTCAATGGCATCAATGGTTGCGGTTACAGGAGTACCTTTTTTTATAACTACAGTGCCATCTATTACAAGGTCTTCAAATAAGCTGCAGTTGAATGTTTGTTTTAAATTTAAAGTTGCGCTATTAATAGCACTTAACGACTGAATTTTAATGGGTGTTTTGTCTACAATAGTAAACTTTTGACCAGGAGTTTGATCGGTTTTATTTTGTGCAAAAAGAATTACTACTGCAAAAATTAATAATAAGGTGGCTACATATTTTTTCATATAAATAGATAGTTTGTTTAAAATAAATAAGACTCGAAACTCATATCGAATTTAAATTATTTAATTCAAAGTAGAAAGTAGTTCCAACTTTTTCTGTGTAGGTAGTTTAAGGCTCTCGATTTTCTTATCTAATTGAAGTACTTGCATAGTCCTTATATTGTATACGGGCCATTTAACTAAACTTGCATCATTTGGGTTACCTGTTTTAACAAAATTGGTCCAATAGGTGGACATACTTTTAGCCAATGCATAATCGGCCTTTTCCCAAGGTCTATTTACTGTAAATAAATTATCGTAAGCAAAGGCTACTTCTGCTGTATGAAATGCACCAAAGTCTGTCTCGGGGCTACTTGAAGGAAGTTTTCTATTAAAATTATAAACATATACTGGGGACTTCCCTATGGCAGATTGCATATTGGCCCAAGTAAAACCTTGTACACCAAAAGCTTGGTCTCTACTCATATCACCTTGTGATTGTGCAGCAGCTTCTTCTGTATTGCCAGGATATAATGATAAAACAGCTTCTGCTTTTGCGCCAAATTGTTTTTGAATGGATGCTATATATTCTTTTGCAGGAGCAGGCTTGCCCATTATTTTATCATCTTCATTCCAACCTAATAATAAGGGTACATCATTCTGTTCATCCTTTTCATAAATCGAAAAAATAGATTTGGGTAAAAAATAACCATCTTCAAAAGGCGCACTTAGACCACCATTCGTAGCTAAAATTTCTTGAGCCGATTTACTTCTTAATGCTTGAATAGAACTACAAGCCAAATTTTTTGCAAAAGCAACACCTAATTCTTCAGCTTGCTTTAATTGAATATTAGGTCTGATAGAACTTGTCAAAATACTTCCACCACTTTCGGCAATCGCCCCATGTATTAACCCTTTTGTTAAAGGGGAAGCGCATAAAAAATTAACAGCAAAAGCACCAGCAGATTGCCCAGCAATAGTTACTTTATTAGGATCCCCACCAAAAGATTCAATATTATCTCTTACCCATTGTAAAGCGGCCACCATATCTAACAAACCATAATTGCCAGAACTATGATAAGGTGCTTCTTTGCTTAATTCAGGATGTGCCAAAAATCCAAAAACGCCTACTCTATAATTTATACTTACAAACACAACATCTTTATTGGCCACAGCTTCACCATCGTAAATGGGACAACCAGCGCCACCGCTTCTAAACCCACCACCATATATATAAACCAATACCGCTTTTTTCTTAACTGTTTTTTTAGGAGCCCAAACATTTAAATACAAACAGTCTTCATCAATAGGTTCTTTAGGAATTAAATATTCCGAAGACCAACACATAAAGGGAACAGGACTTGGTTGCATTGGGCTTGCGCCAAAAGCAGTACACTCTTTAATATTTTTCCAAGGCTTTACGGGTTGAGGCGCTTTCCAACGAAGATCGCCTACAGGAGGTTGCGCAAAGGGTATACCTTTAAAAATAACTACGCCGTTTTTTTCAATGCCACTTATTGCGCCAGATTTAATTTTGACCACTGGTTTTTGAGCAGCTAGTATAAAAGGGGTAAAAATGACTAGCCAAATTATTTTTTTCATAGGTATAAACTTAACGCTTATTAATTTTACTTAGTACCGTTTTTTTAATCATTGCCACAATTTCAACTTGAGGATCTACAATTTCTGCAATTTTATATTCTAATGAAGAACCCATTACTTGTGTTGCTTCTTCAATGGTTAAATTGTAATCTTCTTGTAACCAGGCTAACATTCCCTTTGAGGCAATTTTTAAAGCGTTATCAAGGCTAGCATCTAAGCCAACTGTCATAATATAAGTAGCATCTTCAACTCTTGGGTAAGCTAATTTTGTAGAAGGGCTTTTAATAAGCTTAACGGTGAATGCATAATCTAAAGAGGTTTCTAAGGCCATCCAATTAATTTCTCCATCTCCTTGCGCTGCATGACCATCACCTAAATACAAAAGTCCTCCTTTATTATATACGGGCATAAATACGGAGGCATTTTTAGTAATACGATTAAAATCCATATTGCCGCCAAAGGGGCCTGCATCACCAGTGCCCACTTCTTGCCCTTTAGGAGCAGCTAAACCTACACAACCTAGAAAAGGGCTAATAGAAACCTCAAATTTTTTTAAATGTGCTGTGGGTGCTTGAAGCTTAGCTTTATTTTTCTTTAAATCTAAATCCCACACAATAGGCTTAAGATTATTTTTTACCAAATCCGTAATAGAGGTGGGCAAGCTACGTTCATGAAAGTAGGGTAAACACAATGCTGTATTTCTACTAAATTTCATGTCAGTAAAAGTTACTTGTATAATATCACCTTCTTCGGCACCTTCCACATAAAAAGGCCCTGTTAAAGGGTTTTGGGCCTCACCTATAGAGCGCTTGGTTCCGTATTTATCAAAACCGTCACAATCAACGGAGCTAGTATAAATAGTATCTCCAGGTAGAATGGTTAATACAGGCTTAGTAGCAGCAGCAAAAAAAGAAAAATAGTTACTTGGAGTAAAGTTTACTCTTTTAGGAGCCTGTGCAGTACTTGTTAAGCAGATAGTTGATACTAATAAAAAGAAAATATATTTCATATAGTGTTAATTATATTTTTTATGAATAAGGTTAATTTATAATTATTCTTTTTCTGGAGTTATTTTATATTTAAGTGTAATTTCTTTCTGTAATTTTTTTATTGTACTATCAATTCTATCGTAAAAGAAATCTACCATATAATTTTTTAAGTCAAATTTCAAATTTAATAATCTATTATTATATTCTTTTAAATACATTGCATCATAAGTCATTAACACTGCATTGTCATTTATGACTCTATTTTTTACATTAATATAGTTTGTACCATCTATAATTTTATAGGTCATATTTTTTACGGTCATTTTATAATTGTCTAATGAAGTAGATTGATATTGATTCATTTGAGCAATTAATTGCCAATAATCAGTAATAAGATTTGTTATTTTTTTGTCTTCAATTAAACGCATTCCGCCGGTTTTTAACTGTGTTGAAGTGCTTTCTGCAAATGAAATTGGCCTATTACCACCTGTTTTTAAACTAACCCTATACATTGTTTTTATATTTTCCTTATTCCAATTACCTTTTGTCAATAATCCTATAGCAGTATCAATATTGGCTATTTGTGTAGTAGTATATTTTCTTGCATTCTGCAACTCAATCTTATCTTTCTCTAAGTCTGTCATCATGCTTTCCATGTATTGTTTTTCTCTATGTCTTTCAACAAAATGCTCTCTTTGGTTTTCTGCAAAGAAGCCCAGCGTAACTGCAAAGAATAACATAAAAAATTCCAATAAATATTCAGACCAATTCTTCTTATGTGTTGGGTGGTGTGGGTGGTGTACTTCCATAGGTAGTATATTATTCTTGAAAATAAGATAATCTTTACAATAATTTATCAATGCTACTTATTTAAAACTCTTAGCAATTACCTATTTTGTTCCTCAATCGCTTTTTGGATCAAATATTGAGTAAAATCAATGATGAATATAGAGGGTATAAGAAGGCTATTGCCTACTTTATCTTTGATAGGTATTCGTGACTGCTACACCACTTGTGTCCGTTAAGATAAATGTGTATTTGTTGGCGGCATCCCAACTGTATTTTACATACCCATTTTTAGTCCCTATTTTATAGGTAAGCAAATAACCATTGGTACCAACATTTGCGAAGTCTGTAATAGTAGCGCCTTTTAAAGGGCTAGTGGCAGGTCGCACTGGCTTGGTAAATGCTTGAGGTAGTATTTGATTTTCTGGAGCAGGTGTTGCTGGATCAATGGTTACCTTTCCTTTCATGGCACCAATTACATAAGGGTAGTCAATGGTTCCGTGATAATGATAAACATTGTTAGACCCAATATGTCCGTGACAGGTGTCTAAAATGGCCATAGAAGATCCATCGGGTTCTTTGCTACCATATACTGGGAAGCCATCTAAAGCAAAAGCAATGGGCTTTAATCCGTTGATTACTGAAAGATGTAAGGGTGCGGCATGATAGTGGTAATCATCTCCTCTTCCACAATGACCGCCCCAATTATCAAGTTCACCAATCAAATAAGAATCTTCTCCTCTATTATTTAATGCATTAAAAATGGGGATGCCATTAACCGCAATTGCAACGGCACCTTTCATTAAATTAGTTTTAGTACTTAACGGTGTTGTTGCGTAAGCAGGTTGTAAAGGAATAGACCAACTATTATTATCTGCATATGGTTGTGTAATTGGCACTTGTTGTTGCCAACTAGTAATGCCAATCATCATATTGTGATTTGGAATGCCATTAGATGCAATGTAAAAATAATTGTCATCCCATTTGGTACTAAGCGCTGGTTTAAAAGAAGCAAAAGCAGAATCTATAAACGTATAATTTGTTTTAGGCAAACTTGTAATAGGATTTGTAATTGGATTGGTGATTGGAGTATTTGTAATTGTTGTTTCAGTTTTACTGCATGCTAAAAGGATAAGGGTAAAAAGCAATAAACTACTTGTGCTTAATCCAACAGTAGATTTTAGAATATATTTTTCAAGAATGGCAGGCTTGATAAAATATATAAGAAAAATAAAAATTGTAAACAGTAAGAGCGGCAAATTCTTATAAGGATGATTTTCAACGGTAATAGAGGTAGTGTTGTAACTATTATTTAACGCTAGATATTTATTTATTTTAAAATTAGCTAATTTTTGATCTTGCAAACTTAAATCGGATAATAGGACAGATTGTAAACGACCCCCTTCTTGTTCTAAGTAAATTGCATTGTTTTTATAAAAGGAAAAATTTCCTTTTACGATGGCGCCATTTTTTAACTTCCAATTATTAAATATTACACCCTCTCCTTTTTTATAATGACCGCCAGGATGTGCGCTTAGGTTAGCGTTCAATGAAAACAAACATAAAAAAATAAAGTAGATAATTTTTTTCATAATTAAGGTCTTGAATAGGTGACGCTCATAACAGCACTGTCAACAATTTTATTTCTAATTCCAGCCATTACAACATCCATGGTAACCTGAGCCGCTGCCACTGAAATAGTGGGAGCGGCATTTAAGGCGTATAGAGTAAGAATATACACTTTAGCACCAGGGCCTTGAGAGCAGGGGGGTGTATAAGCATTTTTTTTATCCACTGTATTTATACCAAATGTTCCAATGCTTTTTGAATTATCAGGAAGGGCAGAAATGGTGCTAGGTATATTATACAATACAATATAAACATGTTTGTCTTCTGTTGGATAAGTAGGAGGGTAATGATGCATAGTAACAACATAATTAGTAGTACTAGCTGGGGCATTAGACCATTGTAAACCTGGAAAAACCCCAGTGCTATCGCATGTGTACATTTTAGGGTAGATGCCATTGTGAGCAAAACCATTACCCGTAAATTTTAGCTGGCTAGCTATTACTGGAACATTGTTTGAGGGAGTTGGATTACTAGTATCTAAAGAAACAGTTGACTTATTACAACTTATTAATACAAAAACAATAAACAATATAGTTAATGGCTTTAACATTTTAGTATGCTTTTTAAATTAGACCTAATATTAAGTTATTGGTTTAATAGAAGTAACAATACCTCCATAAATATTTATGTAAATACTTATGCTTCAGATAAAAGCGCAATTGGTATTAAAAGTTATAAGGTAGTAAGGGTTTCGACTCTTATTCAGCTTTTGTAAAATGAGAGGTTCTGCCAATAATAGAAAAACCTATAAAGCCACGAACATCGAGCTGTGTAGGAGAAACAATAGTTATTTTGCATTGGTAAGTTTTACCATTTTCTGGATCATAAATGGTGCCTTCCTCCCAAATGTTTTTTTCAGTATTTATAAAGCTTTTTAGAAATACTAATCCTAATAAGGGTTTGCTTTTTAAAGCATCATCTGGGTTAGTCTTATCTAGTTTTGGTTTTCCATTTAATAAAGGATCTTTTAACCAAACTATTTTACCATACATTTTATCACCTTGCTTATAAAATTGCACTTTTGCACTTTTCTTCTCATTATACCAAAGCCCTTGGGTTAAATCTTGTGCAATTAGAGAGAAAGACGCGAAAATTAAAAAAGAGAATAAGACTATTTTTTTCATAATTATTTTTTATTTAAAATCTTATCAATTTCTTGATACATTAAATGAATTCCAGGAAGATACATGGCGCCGTGACTAAAGCCTTGTAATTCGTAAAGTGAAATATTTTGATTGCCTGCTAACTTCATCATTCTAACAAAATAAGCATTCTCCTCATATCTTCCCAATAGTTCCTTTTCTCTATCACCAGTTATGTCAATAATGATGGGTGTGTTAGACTTTATAAAATTCATTGGAGCATATTCATTTATGGTTGGTTGAATATCTTTAATATTATTTTCTGCTCTTATCGTAAAATGTGTAATTACTTGAGGGCTTAAAGGAATACATGCTTTAATTCTATTGCTCGATAAATTCTGTTTTAATAACCATGATTCATCCATTGTTAACATAATTGCTAAATAGCCGCCAGCAGAATGACCCGATAAAAATATTTTACTTGTATCTCCTCCGTATTGTTGAATATTATTAAATACCCATGCTACTGAGGCAGCTGCGTCTTCAATAAATGCTGGAGAATGAACTTTTGGACTTAATCTGTATTCTACAGATACTACAATAAATTTATCATTTTTTAATTCTTCTGAAATCGCTTTAGTGCCACCTGTTAAACCACCTCCGTGAAACCAAACAATGACCGGTAATGCTTTACTGCTATTGTTGGGCATATAGATATCTAATTTGCATTGGCTTTCTTTATAGCCATCGGTGATATCTTTTGGACTATAATAGGGGATGTTTAATACTTCCTTTTTTTGAGCAATAGTTACATTGCTATATAATACAACCAAAAAAACTAATACATATTTCATAATTATTCATTTACTAAGTTGTAATCAAATTTAATTTTATTGAAATAACTTCTCAATAAATGCAGTAATTCATGGCATTGATGTTGGGCAGGTTCAACCCTTAATTCATTAGAACGTTTTATTACATTATTCATTCCGCCAGTAATATTTATAAATGATGCTTCATTAAATATTTTTTCTTCTAATAAGTAGATGCGTTTCGGTAATGTTTTTGATGGTTTTGTGACAATTGAATCTCCGCGAACAAAGGCATTGTCGTAATTAAGTGCGTATAAAATATTTTGCTCAAAATATTTAAATCTGATTGGATCTATGAATTGATTTAAAAAATTTTCTTCACGTATTTCTCTAGATTCTAATACTTTAGCAAAGTGACTGTAATTTTGTATAGCATTTATTAAATTATCATCTTCTATAAAAGTAATTCTACCTGTATTTTTAACTTCGTCAAGCGCCATATTGTTAATATTGGGCATTGAACGATTTGAAATTTGACCCAAGAATGCATAGCATTCAATTAAATGACTTTTTAATTCCCCTCTTTCATAATATTTTGAAATGACTTCGAATAAGCTGTCTGCTTTTTTTCTTCTAGGAAGTGCAGTAGAAAAAAGAATTGAATCTTTTTGAATATCACGGTATAAAGTTTTTAAACTTTTTTCGGTTTTATGAATTTCAACTTGATGTTCTCTTATATTTTCTGCAAAGAATCCCAGCGTCACTGCTGTAAAAAGCAGGATGAATTCAATGATATACTCAGACCATTTTTTTTTATGAGCTATGTGATGTGGGTGATGTACTTCCATTATTTTATTTCTTCTTTTATTTCGTGTATTAATTCAACGGTTCTATCAAAGCCTCTTTGATTCCAAAGTAAGGCTTGCGTATCATTTAGTTTCTTCTCTTGCAATAGGTTTAAAAATTCTTGGTTACCTTTTAGATTGTTTTTTATACTAGCACCATCAAAAAGATAATGTGGCTGGTGGTTCACTGTATTAAATTTATATTTTACCCTCGGTCTTATAATAGCGAATAATTTTTGGACGATATCAGTACCAATTGTGGTACCAAGCTTAAAATCTTCGTAGCGGTTATAGTTAACAATTATTTTAGATAATAATTCGTGATTTTCTATATAGGATAGTTTACTAGTTGCTTTTAAAGATTCATATTCTGAAGTATTACTAGCAAAAAAAGTAAAATCGAGTGCATTGGATAAGGATGTAGCTAAAGAATCATTATTAATTTCAATGGCTCCTTTAGCCCAGGCTGTTATTTTATCTTCTGCTTCGAGTGCATTTTTATGAATATTTACATTGAATAGAAAATCTTCTGTATCTCTTTTCATTTCGGCAGCTAGTCTAACAAGGGCTTCTTTTCCTTCTTTATTATGAACGTAATGTTCCACCATGCGTTCGGCGGTAACTGCTAAAGAAATACTTACTAGGATAATAATTACTTCTTCTATGAATCCTTTAATAAATTTAGGGCGATGTACTTCCATATTTTAGTATTATAGTTGAAAATAAGATAATGTTTAAACAATTCCACCTATTCACCTCTATTAACCCCTGTTTTCCCTCCAAAAACACAAAACCTGGCACAAACTTGGCACAAAAGAAAAAACCACCTATGAAACAAATCATAAGTGGTTGATTTTCAAGTGGGCCCACCAGGGCATGATCCTGGGACCCCCTGATTATGAGGGTTCCTAGTGGTATTCTATACCTTTTCTTTTATTGATAATCAATAGGATACAAGATTGAAATAGATTTATATTTCTCATAATTCACCTCTTTTAACAAGTTTCTGGTGAAAACCTGGCCTAGATCTATCAACTGAAGTCGTAGAAACACATCTATTTAAACACTATATTTGATTCAACACTTAATTCATCCATTATGAAAGCTACATCATCCATTTTTGCGCTACTACTTTGTATCAATGTAGCGTCAGCTCAAAATCTTAAAATTGCTTCACCAGCTGAGGTCAAGGTATTGGGTTTTGACCAAAAGATTTTTGACGCTTTTCAAAGTGAAGTCGAAAAAAGTATTCAAAAAAATGAAATTGCAGGAGCTGTCACCCTAATTGCACGAAAAGGTAAAATTGTACATTTTGAATCCAAAGGGGAGTCGCAATTAGAAACACATATCCCGATGAAGAATGATGCTATTTTCCGTTTAGCATCTATGACGAAGCCCATAGCTACTTTAGCCTTATTATTATTAATGGAAGATGGAAAATGTTTACCTACTGACCCATTGAGTAAATACTTGCCTGAGTTTGCATCCCAACAAATTATGATTTCGAAGGATAGTATTGAAGGTATGTGGATTTATAAGACAAGGGAGGCGACTAAACCGTTGTTGATTAGTCACGCATTAACGCATACCACAGGCCAGCCTAGTGCTTATGGCGGAAATATGCCGGAAGCATTTAATGCCATCAATAAAAACGCGAATAAAAGTGATATAGATCATTTTGTAAAGAATTTGGCCAAATTACCATTGACGCACGAGCCGGGTGAAGGTTGGATTTATGGTTCTGGATTGGTGATAGCGGGTCGATTAGTGGAGGTTATCAGTGGCATGCCTTTCCAAGATTTTGTGCAGAAACGTATTTTGGATCCGATGGAAATGAAGGATACGCATTTCTTTTTAGAGCCAAATGATGCGCCCCGATTTACGTCCTATTATCAACCCGATGGAAAAGGAGCATTGTCTTTAATTGATCCAGGTTCAGAAAAAAGTATTCGGATAAGCGGACCTAAAACTTTTTATTCTGGTGGCGGAGGATTGCATGCTACCGCTATGGATTATTTTAAATTTTGCCAAATGGTTATTCAGGATGGAATATATAATGGCGTTCGCATTGCGAAACCTTCTACCATTGCCCTGATGAAAACGGATCAATTGCCTCTGAATTTGGAGGGTTCGATCAAACTGAAAGATGATTTAAAGAATCACGGTTGGACGTTTGGCTATACGATTAAGCGAAGAGAAGTAGGGGATGATCCAGTGCCTGCCGGAACGATTTCATGGGGTGGAGCAACTGGCCCCGTATTTTTTATAGATTTAAAAAATGAAGTGGTTGCGATCATGATGTGTCAAACGCCATCGGCATATCCGCTTGAATTTCGAACAGATTTTAGAAAGTGGGTGATGAAGAGTTTGGTGAAGTAGCGTTCTATTATTAGTCTTGATAAAAAAATATTTATTACAACTTGTGGTGCAAAACCTGGCCCAAACTAGGCCAGAACTTACCCCCAAACAAAAAGGGTCTATAAATTTTTTTCTATTAACGAATTATTTTCTTCTAAATATTTTCTAACTAAATCTATCAATTTATTACATTTTGCTTGTGTTGGTATAATATAACTCTTATCAGTCGATTTTCTAATAGTTTTAAGCATACCTAAAATAGACAAATAATTATCCCAATCGAACGTATTTTCTTTAACAATTTTTAATTTTGCAGGAGTAGCATAATTTATAATAATTTTATTATTTAAAATTCTGAAATTACTATCGCCTATTTTTTGATAATATTTATACTCAAATCTTGAAGTGGTTATTGGGTCTAACATTCTATCCATAAAGCTAAATTCTCGCTGTTCTCTTAGTTTTAAACCACTTGCATCACTTGAATAACTCTGAATCATTTCCTTTAATTCATCATCTTCAATATAATTTAAAGCACCTGAACTTTTGATTTGGTCTAATGCCATTGTATTCATTATAGGTAGCGTTCTATTAGTGATTTTTTTATGGGCTGCATAGACAGAAGGGATTTCATTTTTAATTTTTTTCTCATCAAATAAATAACTAATTACTTCAAAACATGAATCTTGATAATTTCTGCTTTTAATATCCAATGCATAGTTAATTGAATCTTCTTTCAAATCTTTATACAAATTTTGAACACTAATAATTCCTTTATGTTTATTAATATAATGTTCTCTGATGTTTTCTGCGCCATATCCAAGCGTAACTGCTACAAAAATCATTAAGCCTTCAATTAAATATTCCTTCCATGGTTTGGAATGAGTAGGAACATGCGGGTGGTGATGTACTTCCATAATTTATTTATTTGTAAAATCTATATTATTGTCATTGAAATATTCTCTTAATTGATTTAATAGCACTTCGATTTTATTTTTGAATGGGATAATAAATAATACATTATTCTGATTTTCAATATTAATAAATAAATTTAGTGTATTTATATAATCTACTAAATTAAATTGTGTTGGATTATTTAATTTTAGATTCAATCTATCTTCTGATATGTCATAAATAATTTTTCCATTTCTTATATTTATTGAATCTATATGAATTTTATTCTTTTCCAATTCATACATATTAAAAAACTTGATTCTGTAGGGGTCATGATGCTTGTCTAGAAAATCATGCTCTCTATCTTTTCTAATTTCCATTTGTTTTGAAAGTTGATAGTAAGTTTGAATATTTATTTTTAGCTCCTTATTATCAATAAAATTTAATTTTCCGTTTGAATTTAATTCATCTAGCGCCATTTGATTTATTTTTGGAAAAGATCTTCGAGCAACTAGGAAATCAAAAAGATATAGTTCATCTATTTTATTATTTATTTCACCATTACTATAGTAATTCATAATGATTTCTCTAGATTTAAATATAACATCTCTATTTCTTATTGCTAATGATACTTTTACAGAATCTGTTTGTATGTCTTTGTAGAGAGTTACTAGACTATTGTTTGTATTTTTTTTATCTGTATTGAGCTCTCTTACATTCTCTGCAAGAAATCCCAATGTTACCGCAGCAAATAACATTACAAACTCAATAATGTATTCAGCCCATTTCTTTTTATGTGTAGGGTGATGTGGGTGATGTACTTCCATTATTTATATTCTTTATTAATTAAATCAATTGATTTTTTTGCATAAACAGTCATAGAGTCTATATTCATAATGTATATATCACTACACAATTTCAATATAGAAAATTGATAATTTAATTTTGTAGCTGTTTTCTCATCAATCCTCTTAATCCCCAATTTACTAGTTATATCTAACGAAGGGAACCTTAGTTGCTTGTCAAGGAGTGCATGTTCGGTGTAATTAGGAAATTCAGCTATAATAACTTTATCCGCATCACCTTCAATTTGTTCCATATCTTTTAAATCATTCTTAAAAAAATTAAATTTAGAGATATAGTAATTAAGCTCCGTATTTCCTTTTTCTGTAAAGTAGCCTTTTGCTTCTGCTTCATTTCTACTTTTCTCATTAGGATTAAAATGCCACCACCATATAGTCCTTAATAAAAGACTATAATATATTTTTTGGTCAACTTTAGAGTGATCAGAATTGTTTAACAAAATTAAACTGTCACAGTTTATAATTTTTTCTTGACCAAAGTTTTTGTGAAACTCAAATTGTTTAAGATCAGCTTGAAGGTCTTTTGCTACTGTTTGCAGGAGCTCTTTCTTTTTTTCTTTTTCAGAAATATGTTCTCTAACATTTTCTGCAAAGAATCCTAGTGTAACAGCGGTGAATAACATCACAAACTCAATGATATATTCTGACCATTTCTTTTTATGCGTAGGATGATGTGGGTGATGTACTTCCATATTGAGTAATTTTTCTAAAAATAATATATATAATCTAACATTTAATCAGGTTCCAATAATTCCACCTTCTAACCTCCATTTACCTCTGTTTTCCCTTTAAAAACACAAAACCTGGCCCAAACTTGGCCGGGACTTACTCCAAACAAAAAGGGTCTACGCTTTTAAAAGCATAAACCCTTGATAATGTTGCCTTTCGGCTGTGGGCCCACCAGGGCATGATCCTGGGACCCCCTGATTATGAGGGTTCCTAGTGGTATTCTATACCCTTTCTTTTATTGATAATCAATACGATACAAGATTGAAATAGATCTATATTTCTCATAATTCACCTCTTTTAACACGTTTTTGGTGAAAACCTGGCCCGGAACCTGGCCGGGAATTTACATCTTCACAACTTTAAATTGTTGTAGTATCTTTTGATCGTTTGAGGTAACTCTGATAATATAAGTACCGCCCGATAATTGACCTAAAGTAATTCTACTTCCTGCAGTTAAATTGGGCTGACTTGCGACCTTAGTTCCTGTTGCAACATCAAACACTTCTATATTAAGCTTTTGATACCCCTTCACAATAAAATCAAAATTAAGTTGATTGATAAATGGATTCGGTGCTAGTTTGATAAACTCGTCTTTACTTAGATTAATGATGTCCGTTACCAAATAATAGTAAGCTGCACTCATTACACTGGTACAACCATTGATCGTTGTTTTTGCCGTGTAAGAACCAGCAGCTGTTGGTTTATACTTTTGGGCGGTATCGGTAATCGCAGAACCATCTTTATACCAAGTGGTACCTGCTGCACCGGATAATAAGAAGTTAGCAGTGTCTCTTGATAAGGTTGGAGCAGATGGGATGCTATATTTTTTTATTTGTATAGTGTCTGATGAAATGACGCATCCTAAGCTATCTGTTCTTGTTACAAATAATTTAGTACTATCTGTGAATGTTTTATTACTCAAATTAGTTAAATCACTTTTGCTTCCGTAATACCATTTTAAGGTATCACCTTTATTGATGTTTGATACAGTTAGTTTTAATGAGTCGCCAGAGCAGAAGGAATATTTAGTAGAGTTGAAAATTGGTTTTATTACGTTGCATTGAAAAATTAATTGTAAGGCTTGACCTACTTTAGTATTGTCATAATTAAATTTATAAATTTGCCGTAGAAAATTTTGTAAATCATTATCATAATTAGTATACCCTAGTAGGTCTAATTTTCCATCATTATTAAAATCGTCAATATACATTTTATTTGTAAAATATAATTGATCAAGCAAATACTCACCCTTATATCGAGGAGTGGGAGTTGAATTAATATATCTTTTATAATACATACTATCCAAATTTTTCAAAATTGAATAATTATACCATTCCTTTACTACAAAGAGTGAATCAATTACTATTTTTTTAAAATATTGATTATTAAAGTTCTTATAAAAAACCGTTGCATGAGACCCAATAGTATCTTGAGGGTATGTACCTCCTTGATTTGAATACAAACTATCATTTAAACCATTGGTTGGAAATAAATCTAAATATCCATCATTGTCAATGTCAATAGGTTTTAATTTCTTAGTTGCTAATCTGCTAAATTTATATTTATCATATGGAAAATACTTTGAGGTTTGATCTTCAAATTTATTATTCCCAATATTGATGCCAACATAAAACTGCGTATTAATGCGATCTTTATTTGATACAGTATCAAGATAATGGGGAGATGAATTAAGGGCATAATTTGACCAACAAGATACAAAATCTAATTTTCCGTCACCATTTAAATCAATGGGATATGAATATGTTGATCTAATATTAGGTAAAATAATATAATTGTAAGAATCAAATTTACCATTTTTATTAAAATATATTCTTGTTTCAGGCACTGCAGCATCTCGATTATATATTTTATAATTTGTTGTCCACATTGAAGAATCAATTTTTGGGAATTGAAATTGTTCTCTCGGTTTATATGGAACGTTAAATCCATAAATTTGAATATCAACATAACCATCTCCATTATAGTCGCCCATTGAAACAACACCGTTTTCGGTACCAATACCTGTAATTGAAAATAAGCTCTTTTTGACCGTATCATCAAAGCTTAAATGATTATACTTGAAGCCTTTTCCATTATCATTTATCCAATAAAGAATCCCGTTAAACCAATCTTTAGCAAGAGAGTCTTTAACTACAAAGCCCTCGGCGTTTATTAATAAATCTTCAAACCCATCATTATTTATATCTGCGTGATTTGATGAATAATATCTACCATATGTTTTAGTATCAAATAAACTGTCTCCTTTTTTAATAGTGCCATTATCTTGATAGAAAAATGTCAAAGAATTATGTCCTTGTACTTGGTTCCATTCAAAACTATTTACTCTATTCGTATAGAAGTAATCTCTCATTTTAACTAAACCATACAATGAGTCATAATTTCTTGTATCATTATTCTCCATTGAACCATTATAATAGAAGTCTAATTTTCCGTCTTTATTAAAATCAAACACTGTCGGTTCTGCATCATCAGCATGAATATAAAATTTACCATTATTGTAAGTATTTCTAAATTTGGAGGTAATCTCTTGAAAAGTGCCATTGCCCATATTTTTAAAAAATCTCAAATACATAACATCATCACTTGAAGCATCTGAATAAGGAAGTGGCATTATGATATCTTTAAGATTATCCCCATCAAAATCTAATGCGGCTAGGCCATTTACAGAACCCCTTGGCATCGAAAGATTTCCTTTTATATTGAATGGCCCTTCTCCCCACCAATCGGTATTACTTTGTGGTTTAAATTTTGGGAGCTGGGCTAAAGAATAATTGACTAGAAGTACTAATACCCCAAAAACCAATATTACTCTTTTCATAAATTGTGTTTAATTAATCAATAAAGATCGTTAAAGTCAAATAGTCTCTTACAACTTCACCATCTTAAACTGTTGTACTATTTTATTGTCATTGGAAGTCACTCTAATAATGTAAGTACCGCCTGCTAGTTGGCCTAAAGTTATTCTGCTACCTGCAGTAAGGTTGGGTTGACTCGCAACTTTGTTTCCAGTGGCAACATCAAACACTTCTATATTTAATCGCTGATAGCCCTTTACTACAAAGTCAAAATTAAGTTGGTTGATAAATGGATTAGGCGCTAGTTTGATGTATTCGTCTTTGCTTAGATTTATAATATCGGTTACTAGGTAATAGTAAGCAGTACTCATCACACTGGTACATCCATTTAGTGTGGTTTTAGCAGTGTAAGATCCTGGTGTAGTAGGTTTGTATTTTTGTGTCGTATCACTTAAAGCGGTTCCATCTTTATACCAAGTAGTACCTGATGCTCCTGATAATAAGTAGTTAGCGGTGTCGCGAGTAATAGAGGGTGCTGATGGGATATTATATTTTTTTATTTGTATAGTGTCCGATGAAATCACACATCCTAGACTATCTGTTCTTATTACAAATAATTTAGTACTATCAGCAAATGTTTTATTACTTACATTGGTTAAATCACTCTTGGTACCATAATACCATTTTAATACATCTCCTTTGTTGATATTAGATACAGTTAGTTTTAGTGAGTCGCCTGAGCAAAAGGAATATTTAGTGGAATTGAATGTAGGTTTAGTTAGGTTGTTACAGAAGTTAACAGTGATTTCATATAGTTTTGTTGGATTTACGGCATCAGCACATTCGAACCCAATAAATTTCAATTTACCGTTAACCATAAAACCCTTCAAAAAATTACTATTACCAATTAATTCAATATTTGTTGAATCATAAACATTTAGTTGATTAGGTATAATGTCAAAGACCCCTCTGTTATTTTTCCAAATTAAATTATTGATTTTAAAATAGTATCCATACTTGCTATTTACGATAGGCTGTCTATACAATGGTCCTCCGATTCCGTGCATTATAATATCAAGCCATCCATCATTATCAACATCTGCAACTTCAAATTCTCTTATATTTAATGAATCATCTGCATTATTAATAATATATTGATCAGGTATAAATTCGCCCTTCCCATTATTTAACCAAATTTGAATCATTGATGCTCCTTTTGTATTTGAGTTTGGTAAATTTCCCTCAGAACAAATAACTAAGTCTTGGAATCCATTATGATCAAAATCTGCAGATTTGATAGAAGTTGCACCTTGCCCACCATTGACTATGTCGGTAAAAACACCTAATTTTTTTGGCTCATATACTTTTATATACTGATTTGTTTGCTTGTCATAACCCAATATTTCAAAAGCATATCTTGTTTCTCCATTCGCACCGGTAAAGCCATAACTACCTCTGATAATTTCAGGCTTAGAATCGCCTAAAACGTCTGCTACTAAAACGGCCCCTGAACTATTTCTATGCGCACCCACATCCGAAGAAATTACGTTTCTTCCTTCACTATAAGTGCCATTTTTATTTTGTAAAAAAGGATGCAAATTATCAGGCCAATAATTACTTTGCATGTGAAGACCAACAACGTCAGCAAGTCCATCACCATTTAAATCTCCTGTTCCTACCGAATGATAAAATGCCTTCACAGAATCTACCTTTGTCCATTTCAATGTGTCATTTATTGTATTTACAACAACAAGGTCGCCTAATGGCCATGGTCTTGGCACCTCACTTCCTGTATTTGCATAAGCAAAGTTTCCTAAAGTATCTATAAAAGAATAGTTTCTTGCTCCATCCATTTTGAAATTTGGATAAAAAGATTCTAATTCCCAATTTCCTTTTTTATTTATAAAATGAATGGGGGCATTTGGTACCGAATCAACTGGAATTGTAACAATATGCTCCACTCCATTTACAGAATATAAAACCGTTTGACAAATAGTTTGATGCATTTTTAGAAAAATATTAGGTGCAGCATCTTTGTAGGAGTTCAAGTTATATTTAAAGGTTCTAAGTTTAGTAGTGATTTGTAGTTTGGGATAAGTTGTAATTTTAATAGTATCAGAAGATATTAAACATCCTAAACTGTCGGTTCTTGTCACAAATAATTTAGTGCTGTCTGTAAATGTTTTACTACTTACATTTGTTAAATCACTCTTTATTCCATAATACCATTTTAAAGTATCGCCTTTATTTGCATTTGAAATCGTTAGCTTTAATGAATCCCCTGCAACAAAAGAAGTTCTATTGGTATTGAAAGTAGGTTTTATAACGATATCTTTACAATCAACAGAAGAATACATATAATTTGTTGACAAACTATTAGGGTCATAAATTATAA